>Ga0209190_1000170_pt1 | contig 46125 bp, 47 predicted proteins | sample M_140205_XF_Meta_FD_187315 | JGI IMG/M metagenome (GOLD analysis project Ga0209190, IMG submission 187315) | Freshwater microbial communities from Lake Montjoie, Canada to study carbon cycling - M_140205_XF_MetaG (SPAdes) (version 2) | ecosystem: Environmental > Aquatic > Freshwater > Lake...
TTTTGATTGGTAATCTGCTTAATAGAATCAGCACGACTATTTGGACCAAAATAATAACGACTCGCAGAAGTAAGATAAGTATCTCCCTCTTTATTATTACCGCCAACCCCAAGATTCACCGACAAGGTTCTGCCCTTTTTTCGAAATGCATGCCTAAACAATACATTATTAGTAGTATTAAAACCTGATGTATTGGAAGGGCGTACATAATCATTGGAACTAACCACACTCCCTCCATCAGGATATTTTATTCCGGAAACATCATTGTCGCCATTATTTTTTTGAAAACTAAAAGAAGGCATGAAGATAATAGAGTTCAGAGAATCTATTTTCTGTTCGAGGCGAAAATTAATACGATGATTTAAATTTTTAGTAGCCGAAATATCATTTTCATCATAGAGCTGGTCTAATGTATCCTTTATAAAATAACGCGAATTAGAAAACTGGTCATTGTTGGTATTACTATTATTAATAAAATAGCTGCCTGATACATCAGTTTTAGTGCCCCATTTATCAGAATAATTTGCACCTCCGGATTGTGTAGCACTGATGCCATTTTGTTGACCTACCAAAAAATTACTATTGCCACCGCCCATGCGACCTCCTCCTCTATTACCGCCGCCGCCCGTTCTTCCACCACCCGAACTTGTTACACCCAGCAGATCTTCGGTTGAAAAATTTTGTTGATTGATATTATTAAACAAGCCTACAAGAGAAAGCCTTCTTTCCCCTTTAAAAAAACTTACATTGCCTCCTGCATTATAGCGATCATCTGTTCCATAACCTGCATATACACGACCAAATTGTCCATTCCTGTTACCCGTTTTGGTTACAATATTCATTCCCTTAGCTCCCGTTCCATCATCAAAACCTGTAAACTGCGACTGTTCACTTAATTTGTCAAAAACCTGAATCTTATCAATAATATCCGCAGGCAAATTACGTAAGGCAGCTGTAGCATCATCTCCAAAAAACTTTTTTCCGTCAACAGTTACATTTTTTACTTGGTCGCCCATAGCAGTTACTGTGCCTGATCGATCAACTGAAATGCCAGGCATCTTTTTAATAAGGTCTTCAGCCGTTGCATCTGGATTCACTTTAAAAGCAGAAGCATTAAAGTTGGTAGTATCCCCAACCTGGCTTACGGATGGCAGTTTTGCCACCAAGGTAACACCTTCCAAATTTTTATCTTGCTTCAATAACTTTATTAATGAAAGATCTTTTTCACCATTATCAATATGGAAAAGTGAAACATATTGCTGATATCCCACATTACTGATGGTTAAAATATAATTACCCGATACGAGTCCCGGCATCGAAAAACGGCCATCAGCATCTGTAATATCGAGCCTTACAAGACTACTATCAACCTGAGAAAGAAGAGAAACAGTAGCACCTAGAAAAGGCTTATTGTTTTCCTCATTAGTAACTCGGCCCTTTAAAAGGCTATTTTGGGAATAAGATACATTGCCGTAAATCAATGTAAATATGACAATCAGCCCTCTAATTCTTCTTTTCAAATGATTGTTCTGCATTAATAGATGTTAAAATTATAGTGCTGGTAACAGACATAATTTGATCAAAATAGTTTAATAAATAGGACCTACCCCTCGCATTTGATTTTTTCCAAGTAAATTGCAGTCTCAAAATTAAGTCTGCATTATGGAATATAGCAAATTAATAGGCGTGTCAGGATTAAGTGGATTGTTTGAACTGGTATCCTCAAAAGCCGACGGTGGAGTAGTTCGTTCTTTAGAAGACAAAACCTCGAAATTTGTAAGTACCCGTGTTCACAATTTCTCTCACCTCGAAGGTATAGAAGTTTATACTACGAAGGAAAACATTAACCTTTCTGAGGTTTTTTTAGCCATGAAAGCAAATGCTGAGAAACTTCCTGATACAGGAGCAGATGCCAAAATAATTCGTGCCTATTTTGAAAAAATTGTTCCTGATATGGACTTTGAGCGGGTGTATGCGAGTGATATGAAGAAGATGGTAAAATGGTTTGATCTCATTATGAAAAATGATATTGAGATTAAGCTAAGTGAACTATCTGAAGAAGATGCTTCACTTTCTACAACTAAAAAAGCAACCAATCTTACTTCAAACAAAGCTCCTTCTGTAAAAAATGCACCTGCCAAAAAGGTGAATGCCCCGCGCAAAATGGTATAATCTATTTAAATCAAAAGCATGACTTACAGTGCAGAAATCTTTGCCGCCCGCAGACATTTTCTGCCGGAGGGTTTTAATGTTACAGACTGGTCTTCTCTTGAACCTTATTTCAAAGAGCTACTCAACCGAGATGTTGCAGATAAAGAAAAGCTGGAACAATGGCTTCAGGATCAAAGTGAACTGGAATCAATAGTTAATGAAGATGCCTGCTGGAGACAGATACGCATGACTTGCGATACTAAAAACAAAGAGCTAGAAGAAAATTTTAATTTCTTCCATATGCATATTCAGCCTCAAATTCAACCCTATGCTGATGCACTTAATAAAAAATTAGTCAGCAGCCCTCTACTTTCACAGCTTGATCAAAAAAAATATTTCACTTTCATCAGAAACATCCGTAAAAGCATTGAATTATTCAGAGAAGAAAATATTCCGCTACAAGCTGAGGTAGCTGTGTTACAACAACAGTACGGTCAAATAACCGGCGCCATGACCATTACCGTTAATGGCGAACAATTCACCTTGCAGCAAGCGGGAAAATTTCTTGAAAGCCCCGACAGAAAGTTAAGAGAAGAAGTATATCGAAAAATACAGGATAGAAGGCTTGAAGACAAAGAAAAACTCAATGAGCTTTTTGATAAATTAATTGTTTTGCGCCACAAAGAAGCCATCAATGCAGGATTTGAAAATTATCGCGATTATAGATTTAAAGAACTTGGACGATTTGATTATACAAAAGAAAATTGTTTTGACTTTCATGAAGCTGTAAAACTGCATGTACTCCCACTCGTAAAAATCATTCAACAAAAGAAGAAAGAGAAATTACAACTCGATACGCTAAGACCATGGGATACAGAAGCAGAACCCGAAGGATTGCTACCCCTCAGACCTTTTAAAGAAAGCAGCGAATTGTATGAAAAATCAGTAGCCTGTCTTAAAAAACTAAACCCCTTCTTCGGCGAATGCATTGAAAAAATGCAATCCCTCGACCGACTTGATCTTGAAAGCAGACAAGGCAAAGCTCCTGGTGGATATAATTGTCCGCTTGCAGAAACTGGGGCTCCTTTTATTTTCATGAATGCTGCCGGGCAGATGCATGATGTTACCACTATGATTCATGAAGCAGGACATGCCGTACATTCTTTTCTAGCCCATCCACTTGAGTTATCGGGCTTTAAAGAATATCCAATGGAAATAGCAGAAGTAGCGAGTATGTCGATGGAACTATTCAGCATGGATCACTGGGATACCTTTTTCAATAATAAAGAAGATCTGAAAAGAGCCAAAGAGCACCAGCTTGAAAGAGTAATTACCATTTTCCCTTGGATAGCCGTGATTGACAAGTTTCAACATTGGCTATATGAACACCCTGTTCATTCAACCGAAGAAAGAACTACTGCATGGATGCAATTGCTAGAAGAATTTTCTGATGGAGTAATGGATTTTACTGGACTAGAAAATTATAGAGCTAACGGATGGCAAAGGCAGCTTCACTTATTTGAAGTACCATTTTATTATATAGAATATGGCATTGCACAATTAGGCGCCATTGGTATGTGGATGCAATACAAAACAGATAGTAATAAGGCCTTGCAAAATTACTGCAATGCTTTACAGCTTGGAGGAATAAAAACCCTGCCCGAACTTTTTAAAACAGCCGGCCTTGAATTTGATTTTTCTCCTGCTCGTATTAAATTACTTATGGATTTTGTAAAATCAGAAATGGATAATACCCATTAAGATTTTCAGTTTTGCCTGCATTGCCTGCAGGAACCCGTTACTACCATAGCAGACTGCAAAGGCCTAAAGCCACGAGGAAGTTTTACTTCGGGCACCATCACATCATCCAAACAAACAGTTACAGCACAATCATTGCAAATAAAATGAACATGATTATCGGCATGATGTTCCTGATTGCAATTATGTCGACAAAGCGCATATAATACAGCATTATCAATAGTAGGTATCTGATGAATGATTCCTTTATCAACAAAGGTTTGAAGGGTACGATATACGGTCACTCTATCTAAAACGGCAGCGGTTTGCTTTTCAATATCAGCATGAGCCAGCGCTCCGGAGGTAACCTTGAAAAGATCAAGAATCTTCATTCGGCCCTCTGTCACACTTAACCCTTTTCTTTTTAATATATCAAAATTATTCATACCAATCAATTGGGGGTATTGCCAAATCCATTCATAAAACGAGAACTGGTTACTTTTTCTTTAAGCAGCTCTTTGATATCAGCAAGAAGTTTTTGTATTTCTGTCTCCTTTAATCCATCATAAATAGCGCGCACCCTTCTGTTTCTATCAACCAGTGCAAAAAACTGGGTATGTATAAACTGATCACTAATATTTTGCAAGCTATCTGGTTTACCATTATCAATCAAATATCCATTACGAGCCAGCTTGTATAATGCGGCCTTATCACCTGTAAGAAAAAGCCATTTATTATTTTTTTGTACAAGCTTGGATACTTGAGGTTTTTCAATTTTATAGGCCCCATCCTCTCTTCTAATTAATATTCCATTAATCATTATGTTTTCATAAGCCTTCATTTGAGGCACACTGTCTGTTTCAGGCATGCAAGTATGAGAAAGAATTATAAAATCCTTTTCCTTTTCATAAGCATCAAAAATCCTGCGCATATTGGCATTCATTCTTGGACAAATACCCTTGCAACTGGTAAAAAAATATGCTGCCACATATACTTTTCCATCGGTAGTTTTATTAGTTATTATCTCGCTATCCTGACTCATAAAAGAAAAGGCAGGCACCTCCGCATTAATTACAGCCAACTTGGAAGAGGAGAAATCATAATCCCTATAAACAAAAAACAAAAAGCCAGTCAGCAGCAGGGAAAAGAAAATAATATAAATCCAGATTTTTTTCATTTGGTCACAAAATTACGAAGGAGGGGCTGAATGTGCAGAAAAACTTGCAACATTATTGCATTTTTGCTAAATTTGCCGCTCGATGCCATTAAAAATAAACTGGGATGCCGCAGGAATATTCACATCTATATTATGTGCCATACACTGTGCCCTACTGCCTTTAATACTCACTAGCCTTCCATTACTAGGATTGAACATCAGCCACAATTCTGCTTTTGAATGGATCATGATAGGACTTGCTTTTATCATTGGAACTTATTCATTGTCTCACGGATATAGGAAACATCATCAATCTTTTACTCCATTGATTATATTCGCAATAGGATTTTTCTTTCTGGCAGCCAAGCAGTTTTTCACTACCTATCATCTTTTTTTTCTTGCTTTAGCTGTAATAGCAATTATTGCTGGGCATTTTATGAACTTAAGACTTTGCAATAAAAGCAAATGCGTTGATCCCCATCACAGTCATTAATTTAGCAGAATGGAAAATTTATATACAACAATGCTAAGAAATATTTTAGTAGCATTTTTCTTGTGTAGCTCATTTGTACTTAGCGCCCAACATCGTAATGAAAAATTAATAAACAAATTAATGGAGCAGCAACGTACTGCATGGAATAAGGGAAACCTGGAAGGATTTATGGCCACCTACTGGAACAATGATTCACTAATGTTTATTGGAAAAAGCGGGGTAACTTACGGTTGGAAGAATACACTTGAAAATTATAAAAAAGGTTACCCTGATGCAACTGCAATGGGAACCCTTGATTTCAAAATCATTCAAATACAAAGATTGGCATCAAAATACTATTCCGTTACTGGTAAATGGCATTTGGAAAGAAGCATTGGTGATCTGCAAGGACATTTTACCTTACTGCTAAGAAAAATTAAAAATCAATGGCATATTGTTAAGGATCACAGCAGTTAAAATTGCAGGATCATAATTTCCATCGTTTTTTCAAATTGACAAGCAGCAGTATCAAACTAGAAAGGGAAAATATATAATACAAAATATTCTTCCAGGAAATATCATTCTCAAAAAATGCAAGGCCATTATAGATTCCAATTATCAAATTCAAAAACATCCAGATCAATACTAATGAAATAGTATTGACTATCCTTACCAAAAATTCTTTTGTATCAGTTTCCATTCCCATAGTTGCAAAATTAGTTCAATAAATGAATTACCTAATGAGAAGGTCTTGAAAATCAGAACTGTCTCCGTTAAAAACATTAAAATCTACGGGGTAGTCTATTCCATTCACACGGCCTTTTTCACTATGTTGCCAAAACAACCAATTACGGCTGATTCTTGGTTTTCTTTGCTTAATGTAATGAGCTACCCAAAGAGGATAGTCATCGAACCTTCCGGCAAGATACTTTTCGTAAAAATCAATATTGGTATAAATGATAGGCTTTATACCAAAATGCTGCTCTATCAACGAAAGCCATTGCTGTACCCCATTTCTAATAGTTTCGGCATCCGCTCCCATACTAGCTTCCACATCCAGCACCGGAGGTAAATCGCCTGACTTAAGTGTTACAGTACTTATAAAATGAGCAGCTTGTTTACTAGCATTTCGATCAGCAAGAAAAAAATGATAAGCCCCTCGATGAATATGGGCATCACTTGCATGCCTCCAATTACTTTGAAAATGATCATCCACACGCGTCATCCCTTCAGTAGCTTTAATAAAAGCAAATCCTATCTGGTTTCCCTCAGACCTCATTTTTTTTACTTCTTTCCATTCAATATCATCCTGATGATGACTCACATCAATACCATGTATATAATATCCTGAGGGAATACTTATTCCAAAGGCCCTATAACGTGCAGTGCGGAAATTGTGAATGGTTATATATACTGCAAGAATAGCCAATACCCCCAGGAGAAGTCCATTAAGGATAATTATAAATAAAGATTGCTTTTTCTTTTTTCCAGCCACTTTGAAGCAAATTAATATTGTGTGATTAAGAGGTTGAAAATATTGTTTTTAAAGTAAATTTTTTCATAATTGTTTGTATTATACATCTTCATTTAGGGCCTCCAAAAAAAGTATAAAGATCAATTCATCAACTTGCATTAGGCTTATCTTTGCTTTATGCCCCAGTTCAATCTGAACGACAGTATTAATTTTTTATCCAAACTGACGCTTGCCAAGGCTTGGAATGCTACAAAGGTGCTATCCAGTTATTATTTAAGCCGTTGGCTGAACAAACCCTTACAATGGGGATTACCAATATCTGTTGCCTTTGAGCCTACCACAAGTTGCAATCTTCGCTGTCCTGAATGCCCAAGTGGATTGCGATCTTTTACTCGCCCTATAGGAATGCTAGAAGAAAGCTTTTTCACCAAAACCATTGATGAAATACATAAAAAAATCATGTACTTGATTTTTTATTTTCAGGGAGAACCTTATCTAAATCCTGATTTCCTTCAGATGGTATCTTATGCCTCTAAAAAAGGAATCTACACTTCCACTTCTACTAATGCCCATTATCTAACTGATGAAATAGCAAAAAAAACAATTGAGAGTGGCCTTGATAGACTAATTATATCTATTGATGGTACTACTCAGGATGTTTATCAGCAATATCGAGTGGGAGGACGACTTGATAAAGTATTACAAGGTGCAGCAAATATTATAAAATGGAAAAAAGAACTTAAAAGCAGCAAGCCTTTTGTGATCTTTCAATTTCTGGTGGTAAAACCTAATGAACACCAGATAGAAGATGTAAAAAAAATTGGAGAAGAAATAGGAGTGGATCAGGTGAGATTTAAAACAGCCCAGGTTTATGATTATACCAATGACCCTAATGACCTGATTCCCGAAACAGACAAGTTCAGCCGGTATAAGAAAAAAAAAGATGGCACCTTCACTCCTAAAAATAAACTCGCCAATCATTGTTGGAAACTTTGGCACGCCAATGTAATTACCTGGGACGGACTAGTAGTACCCTGCTGTTTTGATAAGGATGCTGAACATCGGCTTGGAAATTTGAAAAGCAACTCCTTTAGTGAAGTATGGCAAAATCCTGACTATAAAAAATTCAGGACTGAACTGATGAATGGTCGCTCCAACAATTATATTTGTTCAAATTGCAGCGAAGGAATTTCTGTTTGGAAATAAAATGATTTTTTATGAACCTCACATTTAACGACAGGATCAGGCAAATACTATTGCTGATATTAATCCTAGGAATGGGCATATTAATTATGAATCAATTATATGTCTTTCTTCCAGGCTTACTGGGAGGAGTCACCCTCTATATTCTGACTGGGAGTCTTTTCAAAAAGCTCGTTTACGATCGAAAATGGAAAAAGGGGCTAACCGCCTTACTTTTCATTGTTGTTTTTCTTGTATTAATTTCTATACCCATTTATCTTACCATTGAACTTCTATCCCCAAAAATCAATCAAATCATCAGCAATCCAGAACACATCCTTGAAAGCTTAAAAGTATTTATTGCCAAGGTAGAAACTTCTTCAGGCATCAAGATTTTGTCTGAAGAAAATGCAAAATCTATCTCAAAAAATATTTCCGCTTTTGTACCAACACTGCTTACAAGCACAATTAATATTATCACTAATCTCATCATCCTGTTATTCATCTATTATTATTTATTGATAGATGGAAAAGAAATAGAGAAAAATCTGGATAAATTCATTCCATTGAAACCTGCAAATATTAACTCACTGGCCATTGAAACAAAATCAATGATTAAGGCAAATGCATTGGGGATTCCTGCAATTTGCTTTGTACAAGGAGTTTTTGCCGCAATTGGTTTCTGGATTTTTGGTGTGCAAGACTGGGGCATGTGGGGTTTCTTTACGGGCCTTTTTGCTTTCTTCCCTTTTATAGGAACCATGGCTATTTGGGTGCCAATTGTTATATCAATTTTTATTTCTGGAGATAATTCAACAGCTATTGGACTTACTCTTTATAGCCTAATAATAACAGGTAATGTAGATTACCTCACCAGATTGCTACTCATGAAAAAACTGGTTAATGTACATCCCATGATTACAATTTTTGGCGTAATCGTTGGGCTGGGACTTTTTGGATTTATGGGGATCATATTCGGGCCCCTGTTACTAAGCTACCTCATAGTATTTGTGAAAATATATATAAACGAATTCACTGAAATGCGCTGACCCTTTCGTAAAAAATAAACTATTGATGTATGAATTTACACTTCGATTGACTTTTTTAATGTAAATTGAAGATGCAGTTATGAGCATTGAAAAAGAAATCATTCAGAGAAGCTTCAGAAATGAATACCATAAAGGATTGGTAAATTTCATTTTCACCTCCAGTTGGGTAGAAGAAAAGTTAAAAACCATCTTTGAAACTGAAAGTATAACTAATCAGCAATATAACATCCTGCGTATTTTAAGAGGAGCAGGCCAGCCAGTTTCAACCTTACAAATTCGTCAACGAATGCTTGACAAAATGAGTGATACAAGTAAATAGTAGATAGACTAGAAAAAAAGGGGCTTTTAACTAAAGTTGCGTGCGTAAAAGATAAGAGGCTAATAGATGTATCAATCAATAACAATGGAAGAAAATTACTAGAAAGACTAGAAAAAATGGACCCAGTAATAGATGCACTATTCGGCAACCTTTCTGATGCTGAAATAAAAAAACTTAATAGGTTGCTTGATAAAATAAGAAAGTCCAATGTTTAGGAAAAGCTTACTTTTTATTTTTATTATCAGTATTCAAAATTCATTAAAGGCTCAGGAAAAGCCGGAATTTAGAGGTGTTTGGATAGCCACGGTTACAAATATTGATTGGCCCAAAACAGCAACTTCCGGGAGTGAAAATCAACAAGCATCTTTTATCAAGATATTAGATGCTCACAAGAGAAATGGCATCAATGCTGTTATTGTACAAATCAGGCCAGCTTCTGATGCCTTTTATCCATCAACATTGGAGCCCTGGAGCCAATGGTTTACAGGTGCACAAGGCCGACCTCCTCAACCCTTTTATGATCCACTTCCCTTCATGATAGCAGAAACACATAAACGAGGAATGGAATTTCATGCTTGGATCAACCCATATCGCGCAGTATTCAATATAAAAGATGTAACTGTTGCTCCAACTCATATTACCCGTATACATCCTGAATGGTTTCTTACCTACGGAGATAAAAAATATTTTGATCCAGGAAATCCTGAAGGACGAAAATATGTGGGTTATATTGTTAGAGATATAGCTAGCCGATATGATATAGATGCCTTCCACTTTGACGACTACTTTTATCCATATAAGATTGCGGGTCTTGAATTTCCCGATAAGGCTTCTTTTCAGAAATATGGAAATGGTATGAATAAAAACGACTGGAGAAGAAGTAATGTAGACTCAATCATTTATTTAATCAGCAATACCATAAAAAAAATAAATCCAAAATGCCAATTTGGAATCAGTCCCTTTGGAATATGGAGAAATTATGATCGTGACCCTGAAAGAGGAAGCCTCACGCATGCAGGTACTACTAATTATGATGACTTATATGCTGATATCTTATTATGGCTCAAAAATGGATGGATAGATTATGTTACTCCTCAACTTTATTGGGATAGAGGCTCAAAGGTGGCGCCTTTTGAAACGCTTGTAGATTGGTGGAATGATCACTGTTATGGGAAAAACTGCTATATAGGAATTGGTATTTATAGAGCAGGCAGCAATGAAAACTGGCGAAATAAAAATGAGCTTCCCGCTCAGATTAATAAAATCAGATCCGCAACCAATATACAAGGAATGTCTTTTTTTAGCAGTAAAACATTTGAAATAAATCCCAATGGATGGAGTGACAGCCTCCGTCTAAATTATTTCAAAAATCCTGCACCTCTACCTATAATAAGGAAATAATAAACTCTTCAAATATTATTTACTTCTGCCTCTTAAACTAACTTTATGAAAATATTTATCATGCGTATCATTTCTTATAATGTCAATGGAATAAGGTCTGCCATAAAAAAGGGCTTTCTTGAATGGTTGCAAACCGATCCTGCCGATATTATTTGCCTTCAGGAAATTAAAGCAAATAAGGAAGATATTGATGTTGCAGCTATAGCAGCCACAGGATATAAAACCTATTCTTTCAGTGCACAAAAAAAAGGATACAGCGGAGTCGCTATTCTTACCAAAATAGAACCAGATAGTATTGAATATGGCTCAAATACTGAGCAGAGCGATATGGAAGGAAGAGTGATACGTGCAGATTTTAAAGATATTACACTAATCAATGCCTACTTTCCATCTGGCACGAGTGGAGAAATCCGTCAGTCATACAAATATGTTTGGCTTGATGAATTTTCAACACATTTAACGAAAATTCAAAAATCAAGAAAAAAATTAATTGTATGCGGTGATTATAATATTGCCCATAGAGAAATTGATATCCACAATCCTGTGTCCAATAAAAATACTTCCGGTTTTCTTCCTGAGGAAAGAGCCTGGTTTGATAAGCTTTTGTTAGCAGGCTTTGTAGATACCTTTCGTCACCTTAATAAAGAACCCCAGCATTATTCATGGTGGAGCATAAGGAATCCAAATATTCGGCTTGAAAATAAAGGATGGCGCATAGACTATATTAATGTTACAAAAAATCTTGAGAAAGGCATTAAAGCAGCAAAAATTCTATCCGATATTAAACATAGTGACCACTGCCCCGTATTTACCCATATTCAATTGATATGATTATTTATAATGTAACCGTCAAGGTTAATAAGAACATTGCTGAAGCCTGGCTCATCTGGCTCAGAAAGGAACATATACCTGATATAATTGGCACTGCATGCTTCAAAGAAGCTACCGTACTGCATTTGATCGATACAGATGATAGCGAAGGCCCAACCTTTGCTATCCAGTACTTAGCTAATAGCAAGGATGATGTAGATAGGTATTTAGATCAGTATGCTATGGAAATGAGAGCTAGAGGCACTTCCCGATGGGGCGACAATTTTATTGCCTTCCGATCGATTCTTGAAGTTATTAACTAAGTGTGCAAAACTATTATTTTTCAAACCTCTGAAAGTCACACTCCTCAAGCATTTCCGAGCCCAATACCCTGAAACACACTGCCAGTCTATATTTCAAGCAAATTAACTTAATATTACCGGAATTATAAACCCTATAAAACGTAGGTAGGGAGCAGTTTTCAGCGGTTTTTAAAAAAAAATATTTTATTAAAAATTTTTTGTTCAAAACAAAAACCTTCTATATTTGTCTCAGTTTGAAAATCTCAAAAACTATTTTATGAACAAAGCAGAATTAATCGCAAAAATGGCTGATGATGCCGGCATCACTAAAACTCAGGCAAATGACACCCTCAATTCTTTTATGGAGGCAGTTACAAAAACTTTGAAAAGTGGTAACAAAGTAACTTTGGTAGGATTTGGTACCTGGTCAGTTTCTAAAAGAGCTGCTCGTAATGGTCGCAATCCTCAAACTGGCGCTGTTATCAAAATCAAAGCAAAAAAAGTTGCCAAATTTAAGGCAGGTAAAGAATTGCAATCAAAATTGTAATCTGAACCAAAAAAATTGAAAAGCAAGACTTTTTTAAGTCTTGCTTTTTTTGTTACTTTCACCTAATATTTAAAACCAACTAAATTAACATGGGACGCGGAGACAAAAGAACAAAAAAAGGTAAAATATCAGCAGGGAGTTTTGGAAAATCAAGACCTGCTAAAGTTAAAAAAGTAGCAACTAAGAAACCAGCTACAAAGAAAGCTGCGGCTAAAAAATAAGAAATCAGGGAGCAAGTCTTTCTATTCTCCAGCCTTCTTCACTTTCAAGGGAATAAATTATCCGGTCGTGCAAACGATTTGGCCTTCCTTGCCAGAATTCAATGCTGATAGGCTTAACAATATAACCGCCCCAGTGATCGGGTTTAGGCACCGCTTTTTCTGCAAATTTGATCTCAGCATCTAACATAGATTTTTCCAATACCTCCCTACTAGGCACTACCTTACTTTGAGGAGAAGCCCAAGCGCCAATCTGACTTCCATGTGGACGGCTTGAAAAATATTCGTCACTTTTTTCAAATGAAATTTTTTCTGCAATTCCTTCAATGCGAACCTGACGCTCAAGTTCCTTCCAGAAAAAAACAAGACAAACAAGAGGATTCGTATCAATATCTTTTGCTTTATTACTTAAGTAATTGGAGTAAAATACAAACCCATTAAGATCATACCCTTTTAGTAACACGATACGAGCTGAAGGAGCTCCCTTAGCATTCACAGTAGCAAGTGTCATAGCATTAATCTCATCAATACCACTATTAAAGGCATTATCCCACCATCTTTCAAATTGCTCGATAGGATCTTGGGCAATATCTTTTTCATCCAAAGACTCTAACATGTATTCTTTCCTAATCTGTGCAATGTTTCGCATACTATAATTCAAACTGATAAAATAAATATAAAGCTACTAAATAGCTGTTCTCAAAATACCCGGCTGCCTTATTTTAATAAGCTCTAATTCTTCCTTAAAAGCATCTCTTTCATGTTCAGCCATACCAAGTTTACTTTCCAGCATTGCAACCTCTTTTTCAAGCCTCTCTATTTTTAAATGAAGATCCTTCTTATCTGCAAGTTCACTTTGCACATACTCTAGCTCGCTTCGGGCACTGGTAAGTTTTTCTGTGAGAACATAATACTCCTTTTCTATATTAATTGAAAGAAGTATCTCTTCCTCTGTTATTTTTTCCCTATTAATACTCCCATCTTCCCTACGACGATAATCTAGTAAATTAATTTGAAGTTGCTCCAGCTCTAAAAGCCTGTTATCCAACATGCTTTTCAATTCAATGGCCTCCAAAGCCTTCTTTCTGAGCATTTCCAATTCCTCTTCCCGCACCTGAATCATATAATCAAGATCTCCCAACTGGACCTTTACAAGTTCATTCTCATTTTTTATTCTCAGTAATTCATCGCCGGAAAGCATAATTTTGGAGTCTGATTTCAAACAAATTTCGCGATTTCTGTCCGCTTTTACAATAAAATGCCTGCCAAGCCCGGGCAACAGAATTGACCCATAGGGTGTCTAAATATATGGAACCCAAGGATACTTTGACCGATGAGGAACTCATAAAAGGATGCATAAGGAATGAAGCCCACTGCCAAAAAGGGGTTTTTGACCATTATGCCGGGCGCTTGTTGGGCGTGAGTCAGCGTTATGCTCGAAATTCAGCAGATGCTGAGGATATTCTACAGGATGCATTTATAAAGATTTTTGACAAAATTGGGCAGTTCAAAGGAGAAGGTTCCTTTGAAGGATGGATGAGAAAAATAGTGGTAAATACAGCCTTAAAAAAATATGCTATTACCAGGTATAGTAAGGAGTTGAGTGGACTTGACTTAAAAGATACTAACCAGCAAAGCATTGAGAAAGGTGTTCATGCACATCTCGGAGAAAAGGACTTACTTGCCCTTATTAATCAGCTTCCCGACGGCTATCGCCTAGTATTTAACCTTAATGTAATAGAAGGATACCGGCACGAAGAAATAGCCAAAATGCTGAAAATACAACCTGGCACCAGCCGCAGCCAACTTGTAAAGGCAAGACTGATGCTACAGAAAAAAATATTAGAACTGCAACAGACAGTAATATGACCGAACAGTTTGATAAAGAATTAAGGGGAAAATTTTCCGGATATACTCCGGATGTGCCACCGCATATCTGGGATAATATCATGGCCCGGAAATCCAAAAGAAGAGCCTTCTTTTGGATTTGGCTTGAAAAAAATAGACTTTCTGTTCTTTTCATATTACTATTAATTGGTACAGGTTTTTATCTATCTCAAAATCAACTTGCAATAAAAATTAATAGATTAACTGAAGGCTCGGCTTCTAAAAAAATAAATGTCACTCCTTTATCTGAAAAAAAGAAGGGTTCTAACCAAAATCAATCAACTACTGCCTTTACCAAACCCGAAGGCAATATTGAAAATACTGCTCAAGCTGCCGCTACAATTTTTATAAAGAATAATAACAAACCTGTCATTGGTAAAAACGATTTCACTTATAGAAAAGAAAACAATAAACAAAAATCGCCCCTAATTGATCTTTCTTCAACGCCCTTAGAAAGGGCTAAAGCAAAAAATCATAAAAGCAAAATACTTATTACAAATTCGTCTACCTCTATTTTTTCTGAGGCTTCATCAAAAGCAACAAAGAAAACAAGGAAGAAAAAATCTTCTCAAAAAGAAACAAGCATAGAAGGTGAGACTTTAGTTGCTTCAATTGACCCTTCACCCGATCAAAATGAATGGTACCTAAATAAACTAAATCAACCCTTTTCTTTCTTATCAAAAAGCGACTTCCCGCTTTACAATCCAATTCCTAAAAACCAAAAATTTGATGTGCCCTGTCCCGAAAATAATGCGGCAGGCAACAAGAAGTATGTAGAGTTATATGCCGGACCTGATTTTGTTTTCAGAGCCTTTCGTGATACCGCTAACTCTGCTTATCTAGAAAAAAGAAAAGAAACAACAAGCCTTACTTTCGCCTTCAGTGCAGGCATGCGATACACCCGCGTCTTCAATAATGCTATAAGTCTCCGTACTGGTATTAATTATAGTCAGATCATTGAAAAATTTAAACTTGAAGAAGGCAATATCATTCGTGTTATTTATATAACAAACAGTAATGGAGATACTATTGGCAACTATAATTCTATAGGCACAAGATACCGTAACAGTTATAATAAATACCACACAATTGATATTCCACTAACCATGGGCTATGAGTGGGGTAACAGAAATTTTCATACCGCTTTACATGCTGGCATCATTGCAAATATTTACAGTTGGCAAAAAGGAAGTGTGATTGATACCGCTTACAAGGAAATTAATATTACCACGGGGTCGCTATCATCACCCTATCAGTTTAAAACAAATATTGGAGTAGGCTTTATAGCATCGGCTTCACTTTATTATAAAATAAATGATAAGATGCATATTCTAGCCGAACCTTATTTTAGATATAATTTATCATCAGTTAATAAAGAGGAAATAACATTAAGACAAAAATTTAATACTGCTGGGCTGCGACTTGGCATTAGATATAATCTTAAATAAACCAACATACTATTAATATTTAGAGCGAAATGAAAAAAATAATTATATATATACTACCTATTGTCCTACTGATTACATCCTGTCAGAAGGATACAGATACTTTTTTTATTGACCCAGGTCAGATCAACGGAGTCGACACTTCATGGCCTGCAAGAATTACTGATTCAATGCCTATAGTATCATTAAAAAATGAAATTAAACCTTCTTCTGACTCAAGAACATTTAATTATACGCCCAACACAGCCTTGAGTTTTCCATTAACTTCAGGCATGCAATTCTCCATCCTGAGTGGTTCTCTGAAATACCAATCAGGAGCGCAAGTAACATCAGGCCCTATTACCATTGAGTCCTTTTGTACAAATTCAAAAGGCGATATCATTAAACAATTTTTAAATACCACATCAAACCATAGCCTATTAAACGCAGGAGGGTTATTTTACATCGCTATTAAAAAAAATAATGAAGTACTAGCTCCATCTTCAGACTTCAGAATGAAAATTCTGTTCTACCCTACCTTTTATATTACTTCGCAGATGAGTGTTTATTCCACATCAGATTCTATGCAGCCAAATTACAACTGGACTCTAATGACCGGAGTAAATAATATAGTAGAACTACAAGCAGGAAATAATTCTTTTGAAATATACTCAACCAAGCTTGGATGGCTGATGGCAGCTCATGATCAGGGGATTGCTAACAATATTACTACTGTAATACCAAGAATGCCGAGTTATTTTACAAATGCAAATACCCAAGCCTTTCTTGTTTTTCAGAATGGTCGCTCAATAGTAGCACTAGAAGCAGATGTAGCAAATAAAAAATTCAAAGCTTTTAATATCCCTGCTACTCAGCAAGCAAGTCTGGTGATTATTTCTAAAATGGGTAACGATTATTATATGAGCAGAAAGGATTTTCAAACTAATACTACCTCTGCTGAGCAAAATGTAGATGTGACGCCAACACATACTACCTTATCAGGCATTGAAGATCTGCTCATGAATCTATGAGGCAGAAAAGAATAAAATAAAGAAATGGAGGACCGCCTTATCAATGGCGGTTTTTTTATCAGCTTACTAAGGTACCTACCTTTTCTCCGGTTACCACCCTGAGTAAATTCCCGGGCTTATTCATATCAAAAACTAAAATGGGGAGATTATTTTCCATACAAAGAGTAAAAGCAGTCATATCCATGACGCGAAGATTTTTATTAATGCACTCAGAAAAGGAAATCTTTTCAAACTTTTTTGCTGATTTATCAATCTCAGGATCGGCTGAATAAATTCCATCTACACGAGTACCTTTAAGGATGACATCTGCTTTAATTTCTATTGCTCTGAGTGAACCTGCTGTATCGGTAGTGAAATAGGGATTGCCTGTACCTGCACCAAAAATAACTACCCTACCTTTTTCAAGATGCCTCATGGCACGTCTTCTAATGTAGGGTTCGGCAATCTGTTCCATTTTGATAGCACTTTGAAGACGCGTATAAACCCCTGCCTTTTCCAAGCCACTTTGTACTGCCATTCCATTGATAACAGTGGCGAGCATTCCCATATAATCACCCTGTGCTCTTTCAATACCTGTTTCTGCTTCATTCATGCCTCGGTATATATTTCCACCGCCTATAACCAAAGCCACCTGAACACCCATTTCTGTTACTTGCTTAATATCCTGAGCATACTGGGCAATCACTGAGGAATCAAGTCCAAAATTCTTGTCGCCCATAAGGGACTCACCTGAAAGTTTTAATAAAATTCGTTTGTATCTAGGAAGCATAATAAAAGAATTATTGCGAAGATATATTTTTTAGATTGCGAAGCATAAAAAAAGCGAAACCAGGTTTCGCTTTTAATTATTCAATATTGTTTATCCTAAGGCCACTCTCTTAAATCCTAGCACCTTGAGATCTTTGTTTACACTTTTAAGATAATCTGCAACTGACTGGTTATTATCCTTTACAAAACCTTGAGCCATAAGGGTATTCTCTTTAAAAAACTTATTGATTTTACCCAATGCAATCTTTTCAGCCATCTCTGCAGGCTTCCCTTCTGCCTTTACTTGCTCAATAGCAATATGCTTTTCGCGGGCCACTACCTCAGCAGGAATAGATGATTCATCTACAGCCAGAGGATTCATAGCAGCAATCTGCATAGCTACATCTTTTCCAGCATCAGCAGCCTCATGTGTCATACCAACGAGTACACCCATCCGATTGGCACCATGAATATAACTTGCTACAAAAGGAGCCTCAATTCTTTCAAATTTTGATACTGCAATCTTTTCACCAATGGAAGCCAACTTATCATTGATCATATCGGCTACTTTATTTGCTCCAATCTTTACTTCATTCAGCTCTTCAACTGTTTTTACATTATGCTGTATGGCAGCATCTATAATAGATTCTGCAAATTTTACAAAATCAATATTCTTACTTACGAAATCAGTTTCACAACTGATACATAATACGATTCCACTTTTGTTATCGGCTAAAGTCTTTGCAAGCACTACACCTTCTTTTGCTTCTCGATCCATACGCTTGGCCGCTACTTTTTGGCCTTGCTTACGCAACCAATCAATGGCTGCTTCAAAATCACCATTAGCTTCAGTTAAGGCCTTACGGCAATCTAACATGCCGGCACCAGTAGCCTGGCGTAATTTATTAATATCTGCTGCTGTTATTGTTGCGCTCATGATTAATTATTTTATATATCCCAATAAGGGATTTAATTAGTTAAATAATACAGACCTCAATTATCTTGGTCCTGCTGCGGGGCGACGGCCACCAGCTCCCGATGAAGGTACACGACGGCGACCAGCACCTGCTGGACCACGTCCAACACCTCTTTTTCCAGCATCATCACCACCTTCTGCAACCTTTTCAAATCTTGCTGCTTTAGCTTCTGCACTTTCCTCCTGATCAGATGAATCATCATCATCTCTACCTGATTGACGCTCTTGCAAACCTTCAGCAATAGCAGCAGTAAGATAGTTTACTATAATAGCAATGGATTTTGTAGCATCATCATTAGAAGGAATGGCAAAATCAACTTTATTAGGATCGCAATTTGTATCTACCATGCCAAAAGTGGTAATATTTAAGCGACGGGCTTCAGCCAGAGCAATATGCTCATGACCAATATCTACCATAAATAGAGCGGCAGGAATACGGCTAATTTGAGAAATACCTCCCAACACTTTATCCATTTTATCGCGATCACGTGATAGCGTTAATTTTTCTTTTTTAGTTAGATTTTCTGAACTTCCATCAGCAAGTATTTTTTCGATGCTCTGCATTTTTTTAACACTTTTACGTACTGTGTTAAAATTAGTGAGCATTCCACCAAGCCAACGCTCAGTAACAAAAGGCATGTTCACACGCTTTGCACTTTCCTGAACAATTTCTTTTGCCTGTTTTTTAGTGGCAACAAACATTATTTTCTTTCCACTCCGAGCAATTGCCTTAAGGGCAGCCGCAGCTTCCTGCAATCCTTCTACAGTTTTATTAAGATCAATAATATGAATACCCTTCTTCTCTGCGAAAATGTAAGGAAGCATTTTAGGATTCCATTTCTTTTTTAGATGTCCAAAATGAACACCTGCATCTAATAATTGCTGTTGTAAGGAAGTACTATTTTCCATTTTTTCTTTATTAATGAGATTATTAATTTCAATAAAACAAATAGGCCATGATTAACGCTTGCTAAACTGAAAGCTCTTACGGGCTTTTTTACGTCCTGATTTTTTACGCTCAACAGAACGAGAATCACGACGTAACAAACCTGCAGCTTTCAACACAGGACGATAATCAGCACTTACTTCAAGAAGAGCACGTGCGATACCTAGTTTAGTAGCTTCGGCTTGTCCTTTAACTCCGCCTCCGCTAGCATTTACCACAACATCAAATTTGTCTGCTGCCTGAACAATTCTGAAAGGAGCCTCTACCTGATTCTGGAGATATACCAGAGGGAAATAGGTTTTATAATCCTTCCCATTTACGGTTATTTTACCATCTCCCTTAGTAAGGAAAATACGCGTTACAGCTTCTTTTCTGCGACCGATGGCATTTTTTTGCTTTTCCATATATTATATATACGCTTAAAAATTATTTATTAAATGTTAATGTTGCTGGCTTTTGCGCTGTATGAGGATGCTCACTTCCTGCATAAACAAATAGCTTCTTTACCATTTTACGTCCTAATCTGTTTTTAGGAAGCATCCCTTTTATTGCTCTTTCAATAAGTGCATCAGGACGACGGTGCAATAAACTTTGTGCTGTTTCTGACTTTTGACCTCCAGGATAACCACTGTAGGTGAGGTATTCTTTTTCTTCCATCTTTTTTCCTGTGAATACAACCTTGTCGGCATTAGTAACAATCACAAAGTCCCCACAATCCACATGAGGAGTATAATAGGCTTTGTTTTTTCCGCGTAGTACTGCGGCAATTTTAGAACACATGCGCCCAACGGTTTGATTAGTACCATCCACAACGTACCAGTTGTGTTTAACGGTAGCCTCGTTAGCATGTTTGGTGGTGAAATGTAATTTGCTCATTATTTAGTTTTTTATCCCAAACGGGATGGTTTGTTAAAAAACTCCGCTATCCCAGAGTTCCCCCATTTTTAAGGGAGGGCGAAGGTAGGGATACTCAATGAAGAAAAGGGTCAAAAAATATATTTTTTTTGACACACCTTTGTAATTAATTGATTATCAGTAAATATTTTAGCGAGGGATTTATATTACTTTCTGCTAGGCCCGATTTTTTTTAAAGTAGATTTTAAAGGCCCCAGAATTTTTTATAGCCTCGGTACGATTGCGGGCTTCCAGTTTCTTATATATATTCTTACAATGCTTCTTTACAGTATCAATAGATATCCCATAATCCTCGGCCATTTCTTTATAAAGAAATCCACTAGCTAGGCCAAATAAAATATCTACCTCCCGCTTACTTAACAACTTGAAATTAGCTTTATTCTTAGCAGATTTACTAGCTTTAGATTCAGTCATACTATTTGTCTTTTCAATTACTCTTTTTTTCATCAGGGTTGTTTAAATAGTTGAATAATTCAAAACTAATTTTATTAAGTTGTAAGAACAATGACTCTTTTGTGTACCAACCATTAAAAAATTACCCTTTTGTATAATATGAAAGTCAATATTATTTAACATATTCTCTTGATGTTTTTCCCTTGTTTTAAGATGTTTTTCCCAAGAGAATAATAGCCAAAATAAACTCGAAAAATATAATGCTTAAAGACTGCTATATTAAAACAGAAAAAAATGATAAAATCATTTTTTTCTATAATGCTACTCAATAAAAGCCGCTGCCATTAATACTACTTTGGGGAAATGTCAATTTCTAAAACGTTCAGCTGTGCAGTAAGAAGTATGCTATTTATTACCCTTTCTCAAAAACAAGAAGGGTGCTTAAAAGTAGATACGATTTATACCTCTTTAGGAGTTCCAAGACCATTTTTAAGTAAGTTGCTTCACAACCTCTTGCAAAAAGTTGATGATTTCCTTTAAAGACCCCACGGGTGAATTTAATATCTATAAGTATACACAGGAGCTTCCACTGCTGCACATTGACTCTAAGCATTATCAATTCTAACTGATATTGCCATTTTCACAATTTGCTCTGTTTCTTGATTTAATATCCTTGTATCAAATTACCTCTCTATTTGAGGTGAATTAATATATCCTGTTTGTCGAGATAGCCTACATATTTCCAGGTAAGGGCACCTCCTTTATATAATTGAAGTGTTGGTAAGGCATCTATTTTCATTTCTTCTGTCACGGTGCGATTTTCATCTACATTAATCCTTACTACCAGCACATCTTTTCTTTCAGCAGCTATCTGATCTAGAAAAGGCTTAATTTTTTTGCAAGGCATACACCAATCTGCATAATAATCTATCAATACAAGTTTATCTGTATTAAGCAGACTATTAAAATTCTCAATGGTCATTCCACTCATGCTAACACCACTTTTAGCAGTTACTTCAGCAAGGTTCAATGAACGCCATTTGAGCATCCCGCCCTCCATTTCATATACCTCTTTAAAACCATCTTGTCTCATCTGTGCTGCAGCCGCAGCACTTCTCTTTCCACTCAGACAATATACATATACAGGAGTAGCCTTATCGAGCGTAGCTACTTGTTCATTGAAGCTGCTCCCGTTCCAATTATAATTAATAGCGTTTTCAATATGCCCATTAGAAAACTCCTCAGGAGTACGCACATCAAGTATTAACGCATGCGAATTTTTTTTGATACCGCTGGAAAAAGCTTCTATAGAAAGTACTTTTTTAGAATCTTGCGATCTAAGATCTGAACATCCAATAAATACAAAACAGACAGTAACCAGTGCTACATTTAAAAGACGATTCATAAAGTAATTATTAATTAAGTAAGAATATAAATTTAAAGATTTAAAATATAGAAAAATAATAAACTAAAAAAAGACAGGTGAAATAATAGGCATAAAAAAAGGGCTGAATAGAAATTCTGCCCCGTAATTAATCCGTACCCTTAGAAAACTTTTATAAAGTTAAGACATGGGGCGACTAAAAAAATCAAATATTGAAAAAAATAATTAATAACAATGAACTAACAAATCTTAAAAAAAGAGGTTGGTGTTTCATTTTTCACTATATAACTAAATACCCCTTTTAGTACCCTTATCTCTAATATATTCACTTACAATAGTTTATACTTTTTTACTGATTAAAATGACAAGGGAATATTCAATTTAATAGTAAAATTTTGGCCCATATTAAATATACCTTGCCTTCCTGATAAGAGATTGACGTCTGTATATTTTAATCGACTCATATGTTGTTGATATCCGACATTTGTAAGGTTAGATGCTATCATATATAAGCTAAAAAGAATATTTTTTTTATGAGTCATATTAAAATGTAACCCAGTATTAAGCAAGGAGTATCCTGGAGTTGAAGTTTCAGAACCATAAGCTGTAAAGGGTTGATTTTGATTAAAAGTTAAATCCCATTCAATAAATAAAGATAAATTCTGAATATGCTTATCTTTTTTTAATAGCTCTGCCCTCACTTCATTGATTAGCCTGGCTGCCGGAATTAAAGGCATATTAAGGGTATTGTCAATTTGGTTTTTAAAAGATCCTTTTACATAAGAAAATGTAGATTCAAGATGAAGCCAATCAAAAGGATGAGGATGCAAATCCATTTTACATTCTATTCCATAGAGAGCCGCAGCACGTTGGCCATAAGAAAAAGCTTGTAGCGAATGTCCATTAACAATCAATATGGAATCGGTACCGGCACTATTAGGTAATCGGGAGTAAAAAATAAAATTATTAATGTTGTTATAAAAACCACCAATACTCGCTTGTAAATGATCAGTTGAAATATCAAGCGATACATCACCTTGCCAGGAAATTTCGGATTTTAAATTGATTGCGCCATATTCAAACCGATTGGTACCTTCATGAGCACCATTTGAAGATAATTCAGGAACATTAGGTGTTCTGAATCCTCTTGCAATATTTGCTTTGATAATATACTTTGAAGATAATTCATGGCTCAATCCGATACTTCCTGAAAAATTAGAAAAATTGCGACTGAAAGAGGTAAACAAAGGAACCCCATTTTCCGAATGTTCATATATATGTAGGGCCCTTATATCATATCTAATACCGCCACTCCATGTAGTATTGCCAATATTTTTTCTGGAATACAAGTAGCTGCCGAAATCAAATAATCCATATTCTGGTATTAACAATTCGATGCCTTTATTTATATTTTGCTGCCACATACCTCCTACCCCTGCAGAGGTTGACCAGCCACGCTTTTCCTGAAACTGATAATATAGACGATAATTAACAGTGCCTAAATCAAAATAAAGATTTTTTTCATCTGGATTATCTGCATTGCCATACTCAATACGACGATTACGCTGATAACCGGCAAGAGCAAAAAGTTTTCCCTTACCTATCCTGAAACTATTATCTGCAATAAACTTTAGATGTCGAATATGCTGATAAGGAATTTGGGGAGCAATACTATTAAAATCTGCAGTAGTAGGAAGCTCTGTATTTCCTCCAGGAAGTTGCATTATCAAATTCCCTGCCGAATCTCTATCACCTGTAATGACTCCAAGTTTTTGATTGAAGCTGCTGAAAGAAATATGACTATAGCCCCATTTACCATTATATCCACTGTAGCCGCCAAAATTCATTTCATTGAATTTTGAATTAAACACCTTTCCATCATATTTATTTGAATAATCAGCAGCTCCTTTGTAATCGCCCCAAGCACTCCAACTAAAACCTTTATGATTTCCTCCGAGGTTTGTATAAAATGTACGCTGTTTATTATTAGTCATATATCCTGTAAGAATATTCCCTTTAATCATATTTTCCTGAGGAGGCTGGTTGCTAACTATATTAATCACTCCGGCAAGCGCATCACTTCCATAAATTATAGAAGCTGGGCCTTTTACAATTTCAATTTTATTGACACTATTTTCATCTATTTCAATTCCATGCTCATCCCCCCACTGCTGTCCTTCTTGCCTCAATCCATCATTTATTACAACTAGTCGATTATACCCTAATCCTCTAATAACAGGCTTTGAAATAGCGGGACCAGTAGTTACCTGACTCACCCCAGGTTGCCTTGAGATAGCATCAATGATATTGGTAGAAGATGTTGATAAAAGATCTTGACGACTGACTTTAATAATACTCACTGGTGTTTTTCTGTTTGAAATAGGCGAACCCACAGCAGTTATGGTAATGCCTTCATTTTCGATAATCCTTGAGGATAATAAAAAATCTCTAGATGTATTCTCAAAAATATCAAAATGATCTTCTTTAGTAGCATAACCTACATAAGAAACCTCTACCAATGTATGGCCTAGAGGAATATTACTGAACAGATAAACGCCGTTACTATCGGCAACTGTATTCCTTCTTACATCAATTAGATTAATGGTAGCACCAACAAGTGGCTTACCTGTTGTAATATCTTTTACTACCCCTGTAAGCTGCAACTTCTTTTTTTGCTGGCCATAAACAGATGAATTATAAAAAAGAGAAATAATGCAAAATATATAAATGGTACAAATGAGTTTCATTTGAAAATAATTAAGAAAAAGTAAGGAATTAATTAATGAAATAATTAAACTTATACAGCTGGGGGGCCTCTTCCTTCAGTTATATTTGAAAAGGGAGGAAAATATACTTCTCCAAAAAAAGAAAGATATTTATCAGAGTGCGATACGAGATTAGTATTATCAATTAAATAAGAGGCTTCGAATGAAATATTAACAACCGGGAAATCAATATGACAATTTACTGAACTTGTGTAAATACAAGTCGAAGTGTTGTGTGTATTATGTCCGCAAATAGAATGATTATCTGCATGGCCGGCAAAAGAGTGGAAATACTTTATAGGAGTAGATGCTAGAAAAATAATAAGTAAAAAAAACAAGACTGTTATCTTAGTAATAATAGCCCTCCGTCCTCTTTTCATTAAACGAAGTTAAGAAGGATTATTATAAAATAGTGAAGCCCTGGGACCAGGGCTTCAGAGGTACCAGGCAATAAGCCTGGCTTTATTTAATTAAAAACAGTATTTAAACGGATATATTAGTATTTTATTGTGTTATAATTAAATAACCCCATTGGAGGATAGATGTAGTTTGAGTATTTTGAGCTACAATAAATTGAAAAAAATAATTATCATATTATTATTATTTCCTTTTTCAATAAAGGCTCAGGATCTTTCAGGAACCTGGAAAGGATTTTTTGAAGCAGCAGGGAATAATATTCAATATGAACTTTATATTCATGAAGGCCTAGATGGTTTAGAAGGATATGCTATGACTTCAATAGTAATTGACGGCATTGAGAATATTGGAATAAAAGAAATTGCTCTCAAAATTAAAAAAGACAAACTAAACCTTGAAGATGGCGTACTTGTATTCAATAATTTTAGTAATCCCGGAAAAAAAGTAATGTTATCGGCTGTCCTCAGTTATGATAATAAATCAATAGCAAAAAACCTTGAAGGAGCTTATCGAACAAGATCATTAGATTTAAGAAACAAGAGTTACTACTCAGGTAAAATATTTTTAAGTAAGCAAAAAGAGAATGCGCAAAGTATATTGATTGCTAAGCTTACCGAAATGAAACTTATTCCTTAGCAAGAAAAAAATCTTGTTGCCTTAAATGAAAAAAACAGACTACCTAAAACAAAAAAAGAAAAAGAAATAGTCCACAAGAATAAAGAAGTGGGTATTCCAACATTAAAAAATGACAACATAAATACCCCAGCACCTTCTCCTCCAGCTGCTCTTTTTATGTCAAGAAAAACTGAAATTGTAAGTACTTATCAATTTTTAGGTGATAGTATTGAAATTAATTTCTATGATAATGGCACTATTGATGGGGACACTATTTCTGTATTATTAAATCAGGAAATTATTATTTCAAAAAAGAGACTGGGCTTAGAGCCAATCCATCAGGTTATCCGTATCCCTCAGGGATCGGATTCCTTGCTTTTAACCATGTATGCCGAAAATCTTGGCACCTATCCTCCCAATACAGGAATTCTTATAATACAGGACGGAAAAAGTAGAAATGAGATTCGTTTCACGGGCAACCTTGAAAAAAGTGCCGCCATCTTACTTCGGAGAAAAAAATAGCCATAAAAACAGCCTACGATTTGATCGCAGGCTGTTTGTGAAAATTGTTTTTTTGATTACCTCACTAATTTCAGTTCATTAATCAAATTAGAAGCGCCTCCTAATTTATCGATGCACCATAATACATAACGAACATCAACACAAATAGTTCTATTAAGATCTTTGTCGAAAGCAATCTTGTGACTCAGCGCCTCATAGTTGCCATCAAAAGCCAATCCAATCAAATTGCCATCGCCATCTATAACAGGACTACCACTGTTTCCTCCTGTGATGTCATTGGTAGTAATGAAGCCAATCACAAGATCTTTGCGTCCTTTATCCATATACTGACCAAAATCATGCTTTTTCATTAACTCGATTTGCTTTGTAGGAAGATCAAATTCATAATCACCTGCTACATATTTATCTAAAATACCTTTCCCTGTAGTAATATAATCGTAATGAACAGCATCGCGGGGATTATAGCTTTTTACATTGCCATAGCTTACTCTCATACTGAAGTTGGCGTCAGGATACATTTTTTTAACTGCTGCCGGATTCATTTCTCTGATACCCTTCATATAGCTGCGGCCTAACTCATTATTTCTATTTACAAAAGCAACATAAAGAGGGTCATATTTAGTATTATAATTTTTAATAAAGGTTCCTCCAAAATCAAACGCAGGATCAGCCTGAAGTGTATTAGCATCTGGATTAGCAATAAAGGCCTTCCATCTTACACTATCAAGAATCATTGTATTTGCAAAAACATAAGCAGCCCATTTCTTGTAAGTATCCTCATTATTCAAATCTCCATACGTTGCCTTCATTTTATCATAAAAACCCTGAGGATGCTGACTCTTATCAACATCATTATAATACATCATATTTACCACTGCAAGAATTTTCTTATCACTGGCAATATCTTCTGAAGCCATAAATGTTTTACGGGCGGCATCTGCTGCATCGGCAGCCTTACGAATATCTGCACTTGTGGATTCGGTTTTAATCATAGCCGCCTCCAATGTAATGAGTGAAGCAGCAAAAGTTGACAAAGCAGAACCTTTTATCCCTTCTCTTATATAAACACGATTTTTACTATAGGGCGTCCATGCTGCATAATTCTTTTGGTATTCAGAAAAGATATTTTCATATTCTGCCTTTCCTTTTGCCCAATTAGAAAAATTTTGCTCGTACTGTTGTTTTTGTTCAAAGGTTTTAAATTTTATTAACTGCTTAGTTTCTCCGTCAAAAAATTTCCAGTAGTTAGCTATATAGGCATAGTCTGAAGCAAGCTTAAGTTTGATAGCAGGATCTTTAATCATTTGCTCATGCATATATTTTAATCTGATATCTCTTAATCCTACTAATGAAGGGTTTTCAATTTCATTTTTTAGTTTGATACCAAAACTTGTTTCATATCTATTGGTACCTCCTGGATAACCATAAATCATAGCAAAATCGCCATCCTTAATTCCTTTGAGGCTTACAGGTAGAAAATATTTAGGCTTTAAAGGCACATTCTCTTTGCTGTATTCTGAAGGCTTGCCATCTTTTGACATGTACACGCGAAACACAGAATAATCTCCTGTATGACGGGGCCACTCCCAGTTGTCCGTGTCGCCTCCAAACTTTCCAACACTTTCAGGAGGATTACCTACTAGGCGAATATCTTTATACGTTTTATAAACATACATCAGATACTGATTGTCTTTAAACATGCTGTAAACTCTTCCAGAAATTCCATTTTCTTTATCAACAACTTTATCTGTAATTGATTTATATACCTCCTGAAGCTTTTTCACTCTATCGGCCCAAGAAAGACCTTTCAGTTGTTCTTCCACTTGTGCTGTTACATCTTCTATTCTATCAAGAAACTGTACAGTAAGTTGAGAAGGAATTTCCTGATCGTGATTAAGGGCATAAAAGCCATCACTCAAATAATTATGATCAACACTACTGGCTGCTGCAATTGCGCCATAACCACAATGGTGATTAGTAAAGATCAGACCCTGGCTGCTGACGATTTCACCTGTACATCCAGCTCCAAAAATTACAATAGCATCTTTTATAGAGGCTTTATTAATTGAATACAATTGTTCTTTGGTTAGTTTTAATCCTTTTTTAACCATGTCATCATATACTTGCTGACCAAGTAACATAGGGAGCCACATACCTTCGTCGGCTTTGGCTTTAAGTAAGCTTGAAACAAGTACAAGCGCGAGGAGAAATTTCTTCATAATTAATGATTTTGAGAGGCAAACTTAGTTATTTATGCTGAATAGCAAGGCGATATGACGTTTGGGAAGGCCTTTAAATAAGGAATTTTTTAATATTTTTGGTTATCTGCAAGTCAATCAATAAATTATCTTTGTCTGAATCATAACTATGGCCTTAATCGAGATCAAGTTACCACGTTCTATAGCGAGAGCACTTCAGCTTCCGGTCAGCGATCCCAGGAGGCAGCAGATCAAAGTGCTTAAAAAGCTCATGCGCAAGGCGAGGTTTACCCAGTTTGGTCAATTCTTTAAATTTGACGAAATTCTGCTGAGCAAACATCCGGGCAAAAAATTTCAGCAACTAGTACCTGCTTTTACTTACCAGAAAATATATGATGAATGGTGGCATAAATCTGTAGAAGGTACCCCTGACATTTGTTGGCCAGGGTTAATTAAGTATTTTGCTCTAAGTAGTGGAACTAGTGAATCGTCTAGTAAATATATTCCTATCACAAGAGACATCATCCGCAGCAATGTAATCACAAGTATAAAGCAACTTATTAGTCTTACGCGCTATGAAGATGTTCCCGCTGCAAGTTCCTTAGGCAAAGGGTGGTTGATGCTTGGGGGTAGTACCACACTTCAAAAAGGGCCTACTTTTTATTCTGGCGATTTGAGTGGTATTCAACAAAAAAATATTCCATTTTGGTTTGCCGGACTTGGTCTTTACAAACCAGGTAAGAAAATTGCTAAAGTAAAAGAATGGTCAGAAAAACTAGAGGAGATTGTTGAAAAAGCCCCGGAATGGGATATTGGTTTTATTGTAGGGGTACCCGCTTGGTTGCAATTATGTCTTGAAAAAATTATTGAAAGGTATAAGGTTGCTAATATTCATGAAATATGGCCCAATCTCGCCTTCTATATTCATGGAGGCGTGGCCATGGAGCCTTACAAGAAAGGATTTGAAAAATTAATGGGGAAACCCATAACATATATAGAGACTTACCTAGCCAGTGAAGGCTTTTTAGCTTTTCAAAACAGACAAGATACAGCTGGCATGCAGTTAGTATTGAACAACAATATTTTTTTCGAGTTTATCCCTTTTGATGAAAATAATTTTGATGCTTTAGGCAATATGGTAGAAGCACCAGAGGCTTTGATGATACATGAAATACAAGAAGGTAAAGATTATGCCATTTTGATAAGTACCAATGCAGGTACATGGCGATATTTAATAGGAGATACTATTAGGCTTATTGATAAAGAAAAAAGCGAGATCATTATTACGGGTCGCACCCGCCACTTTTTAAATCTTGTTGGGGAGCATTTAAGTGTAGATAATATGAACAAGGCCCTTGAGATGGTTAGTGAGGAGTTTAATATTTTTATTCCCGAATTCACTGTTGCGGGTGTATCGGTTGGTAATTTTTTCGGACATGAATGGTATCTTGCCTGCAACGATAGTATTGATATAGCCAAATTAGAAACAGTTCTTGATGAAAAACTCAAGTTACTTAACGATGATTACGAGGTTGAGCGCCGCCATGCATTAAAATCAGTTACTGTACATGTATTGCCAGAAAACGTATTCATGAATTTTCTTGAATCGAAAGGAAAAGTTGGTGGGCAACATAAATTTCCAAGGGTACTAAAAGGAAAAATACTGGAAGATTGGAAAGATTTTATTTCTAAATAAAAAAATGATCAGTAAAATCTTAATTCCTAAATTGAAGAAATGACTGATGCTATTATTTCCGGATTGATTCTTGGTCTAGCGCTAATGCTCTCGCTGGGACCGGCGATATTTACTATAATCAAGCTTCGTATCAATTATGGATTGGCCAGTGCTTACTTTTTTGTTGCTGGTGTATGGCTTAGTGATTTAATATGGATAGTAACAGCCAATCTTTTTGGAGGATTATTTGAAAATGTTATTAGTCATAAATTTATCATTGGCATTTTAGGAGGAATTTTTCTTGCAAGCCTTGGAGTCTTCTATCTTTTTTTTAAAAAATACCATAGCAGAGAAGAGATTGACAAGGGTATTACTATTGGAGTAGCAACCCATGCGCGTCTTTTCTTCACTGGCTTATTTATGAATCTCCTTAATCCGGGAGTTATTGCACTTTGGTTTGCCGCTGTTACTAAAACTATTTCTAACGAATATACCACTGACGAAAGGATCATGACTTTTTCAATATGTATAATAATGAGTGTTCTTGCCGACATATTTAAGATTAATCTTGCAGGCCGACTGCGTCGCAAACTCACAGACCGAAATATCAGAATCATTAATAAAATATCAGGTGCACTTTTTATTGTATTCGGAATTGCGCTAATAATTGGAGTGATCCGATTAAGTATCAGATAATAGCATAGTAATAATTTTAATAAGTATATGGCAGCAAGGAACAAGGTATGGAGAATAACTAAAAAAATAGTCATACTGCTTGTTGTTATGCATCTTACTTTTCTAATCCTTTTCCGCTGGTTCAATCCTCCTATTACCTTCACACAAATTGGAAGTATTTTAGAGGGGAATGGTCTTCAAAGAGATTATATTTCCTATGATGAAATGGGTGATAATATTAAACTAGCAGTGATGGCAGGGGAAGACCAGTTATTTCCTGATCACAATGGCTTTGATATTAAAAGAATAAAACTAGCTATTAAGTATAATAAAAAACATCCTAACAAAGTAAGAGGAGCAAGTACTATAAGTCAGCAAACTGCTAAAAATGTTTTTCTGTGGCAGAAAGGCGGATTTTTCAGAAAGGCCATTGAGGTGTATTATACTTTCATGATTGAAAATCTGTGGACAAAAAAAAGAATCTTGGAAGCTTATTTGAATGTTATTGAAATGGGCGAAGGTATTTATGGAGTGCAAGCTGCCGCACAGACTTATTTCAATAAAGATGCTAAAGAACTTACGAGAGCAGAAGCAGCGAAGATTGCAGCATGCTTGCCTAATCCTAAAAAGTTAAAAGTAAAACCTCTTTCAAGATATGTTGCCACAAGAGGAGATTTTCTGCAAAAGCAAATGATTAATCTACAGCAGGATCCAGATATTCAGGAACTACTTCATCAATAAAGAAACTGTTTGTACCGCATTTTTAAATCTTTCGGTATAAGAGCCGCTTATAATAGTAAAAGGAGTTTGCTGATGGCTCAATACTTCCAGATAATGATTGTAGATGCTGCGCCGACTTCTTTCATCAGGATGTTCTCTTAAAGGATCTGGCTGCCAAGGGATATCAGGCTTACAAAGAAGAAAGAGATCATATTGTTTTTGAGCAATAGCTGTAAGCACTCTATTATCACATTTCGAAAAAGCCCATTCGCTCCAAATCTGTATCATCCTTAAATCCGTATCTATAAATAAAGGCCCCGAGATTTTAGAAATCAATAATTTATTTTCAGCCTCCTGCTCTTGCATCAATTGTACTGTTGCAATTTCATGAAGATCTTCAAAAGAATATTTTGATCCCTTTTTTTCTAGATAAGTACGTGCATATTCTGGAACCCAGGCGGATGAAAAATGTTCTGCAAGTTGTTTGCTAAGAAAAGTTTTGCCAGAAGATTCAGGACCTAGTATGACTACCTTTTTAACTTTCATTACTTAATGATCTATATTTTTGTTTCCACGCTATCAATCCAAAAACTGCCAGTATTAATAATACGATATAATATAAACTTGTAAAAACATAATGTTTGCTAAAATAAAGTGGAATAGAAACTAAGTTTGTTACTATCCACCACCACCAGCTTTCAATCTTTTTTTTGGTCATCAACCACATACCAGTAAATGCAGAAGCAGCAGCCAGCGCATCAGCCCAGGGAATAGCACCCTCAAAAAAAGCAGTTTTGAAATAAAGCAAGGAAAAATAAAGTACAATATAGATTACTGCAAAAAATACCCATTGAGATATTCTTTCTTTTTTTGTAGTATAACTAATATGAAGTACAAAATTACGATAGGAATCTTTTTTATGCCACTGGTACCAACCCACCATACTCATAATCGTATAATATAAATTCACTGAGGCTTCGCCAGGTAAATGTCCTTTCAGGCTGATAAAAACATAAATAATAGTATTAAATAAACCAGAAGGATATACCCAAATATTTTCTTTTTTAGAAAACCATACACTAATGATGCCGGAAGCAACGGCTAGGTATTCATACCAGCGAGTAGCTGATAAGTCCTCTAAAAAACGAATGCCGATTTCCTGTAAAGTCATTAGTGAAAATTAAGGCAAAAAAAAAGCATCTGAAGAGATGCTTCTATAAAAATTAATATTTTATTACTCAGCTTCAGCAACTACTTCTTTCACTTCAGGTATCATACGCTTCATCATCCCCTCAATGCCAGCCTTTAGTGTAATCATAGAAGAGGGGCAGCCACTGCAGCTTCCTTGTAACATCAAATTCACTTTGCCATTATCATAACTTCTAAACTGTATAGCACCGCCATCCATTTCTACAGCAGGTTTTACATAATTTTCAAGCAATTCCTTTATACGCTTTACAATATCATTATCATCGGCAGATATCTCGTTACTACCTTCAGATTTAATAGAAGCTGCCATTTCTTCGTTAACTACGGACTTACCTTCTTCAAGGTATTCTTTAAGAAACTGGCGGATGGTAGGAATAATATCCTGCCAATCATCGGCTCCAGCATTCTTAGAAAGCGTAACAAAATTACTGGCTATGAAAACAGATCTAATAAAAGGAAAGGTAAACAACTCCTGTGCAAGGGGAGAAGGACCCGCGCTGAGCTCGTCTGGAAAATCAATGCTTTTGCCAGGATACAGTAATTTGTTAGCAACAAACTTCATTGTTTCAGGATTGGGAGTCATTTCAGTATAAATGCTGATGATTGGGTTTCCTGTCTTTATCATAATATCTAAATTTCAAATACAAAATTAACTCAATCCGGGCAGAAAACCGGGATGCAGACTAGCTGTCAAATGGAAAATTTTCCAAGTTCGCAAATAGAAAAGTCATTTGTTAGCTGTTTCATATTATAATGATTAAGAAAGCTTTAGGAAAAGAAAAGGGCCTTTTCCCTAAATCAAAGACCAGAAAAGATCAATTACAAGTAGGTTACTATTATAATATGAAATATTATCTAATTAAATCAAGACTCAATAATCATTAGTCGCGCATAATTAAGCATGATTTTTTTTCGGCCGTTTTGATCAAACTCTATGGTGGCAATAGGATTATGTGCAGCTCCTTCCATTTTTACAACATTGCCAAAACCAAATTTCATATGCTCCACTCGATGCCCTTCACGAAGTTCCTTCATATCACTGGCAATAAAATTATCTGTAGGTATATGTTCTTTATTTGCTGGACGAACTGAAGAAATTGAAAATGAAGCTGATGGTACAGAAGGCTTTCTGTGCATTCTGTCGAAAGCAGAGCCACCAGCCCAACCTTCAGAAGGCCTATTTTTAGAATTATTTCCTGCATAACTACGATCAAGATGGGTATCAGGAATTTCATCAATAAACCTGCTTGGATCATTCTGCTGCAACTGACCAAAACGATAGCGAGTATTTGAATAAGTAAGACAGAGGTGTTGTTTAGCTCTGGTAATTGCCACATAAAATAATCTTCTTTCTTCTTCAAGATCCTCACGAGAATGAATACTCATTGCATTTGGAAACAAATTTTCTTCTAAGCCTCCTAGAAAAACAACAGGAAACTCAAGGCCTTTTGCAGCATGAATAGTCATAAGTTTCACCACATCTTCATTAGTATTTTGATCATCAACATCTGTAAGTAAAGATATCTGCTGCAAATAAGTACCAAGGCCCTTATCTCCTACTTCACCACTTTCTTCATTAGTAGGAGTTTCGGTAAACTCTTTAATAGAATTCATTAATTCCTGAACGTTCTCATATCTAGCAAGCCCTTCTGATGTTTTATCATTGAAGAGATCTTTTACAAGTCCTGAATTTTTTCCGATTATAAAGGCAAGATCATAAGCATTTTTTATAGGCATTTCACTTTGGTACATCTTAATAGAATAAACAAAGGCATCTAAAGTTTCGAGCGTGCCGCTACGGAAGCCAAATTCTTTTGCACGCACCAATACTTCCCACATACTTACCTTATTATCATTAGCAAAAAGTATGGCCTTATCAATAGTTGTTTTACCAATACCCCGCACAGGATAATTGATTACTCGCTTTAATGCTTCCTCATCATTAGGATTTACTACCAGGCGTAAGTAGGCCAGGAAATCTTTCACTTCTTTGCGTTGATAAAAACTCAGACCCCCATAAATGCGATAAGCTATGCCCATTCTACGAAGGGCTTCTTCATAACTTCGGCTCTGGGCATTGGTGCGGTAAAGAATAGCAAAATCCCTGTTGAAAAAATGATCCCTCAGCTTTTGCTCCTGAATAGTATCTGCAACAATCTTCCCTTCATCATTATCCGTCATGGTACGGATTAATTTTATTTTTTCCCCTTCTGCATTTTCGGTAAATAATTGCTTAGGTATCTGTTCTTTATTTTTGCTAATAACTTCATTAGCTACATGGATGATGTTTTTTGTACTGCGATAATTTTGTTCCAGCTTTACTATCTCCACATCATCATAATCTTTATTAAACTGAAGAATATTTTGAATGGTAGCGCCACGGAAACTATAAATACTTTGAGCATCATCTCCTACCACACATACATTTTCATGCATGGCCCCCAATAATTTTATTACCTCGTATTGAGCAGGGTTAGTATCTTGGTACTCATCTATCAGTATGTATTTAAATTTATGTTGGTACTTACTTAAAGCTTCCGGAAAATTTTTAAGCAACAAATACATTTTAAAAAGTAAATCATCGAAATCCATAGCCCCATTTTTAAAGCAGCGGCGTGCATAGGCATCATATATCTCGGCTATAGCAGGTCTGTTAGATCTTGCATCTTCCTGCTTGAGCATTGAATCAGCAGCATATTCTGCTGGGCCCACAAGATTATTTTTTGCTTCAGAGATGCGATTATAAACTGTATTAGGTTTATAGGTCTTATCATCAAGATTCATTTCTTTCAGTACAGCCTTGATTACACTCTTAGCATCGTCGGTATCATATATAGTAAAGTTAGAAGGGTAGCCTAGCTTGGTCGCCTCCCCTCTTAATATTCTTGCAAATACACTATGGAAGGTACCTATGTATAAATTACGCGCTTCAGTATTACCAAGTATATTTTCTACCCTTGCCTTCATTTCGGCAGCAGCCTTATTGGTAAAGGTCAATGCAAGAATATTGAATGCATCCACTTTATGTTCGGCCATAAGGTGAATGATTCTTGTGGTAAGTACTTTTGTTTTACCGCTGCCTGCCCCCGCAATAATCATAATGGGGCCATTCTTATGTAATACTGCACGATGCTGCGACTCATTAAGACCTATCAGATATTGCTCCATACTGCAAATTTAACTCCTAATAAGCGGAAAATCAGAGTTGAATGCTAAAGTGAAAAAATATTTATTCTGGAGATAAATAAAATACTGGGAGCCTAAATGGAAGCATTTACGATATGCAAACCTCACTTATTTCAACGGTATTATACTTCACTAAAGCCAATTTCACTAAAACAAGTATTTTGTATTAAATTGTGACCTAAAGTTAGATTGATGAAGCATTTTATTTATAAAACATCATTGATTTGTTCAATAGTTTTCTTTTTATTTTCAGGATGCGAAAAAATTGAACAAGGATACAACCCTTCTGGTGGCAATCTTCCTACTAATTATATCAGCATAAAAGATGGCTCATTTTATCCTTCAACTATTACCCTTGCTGGTGGCAACTCAATTACTTTTTTAAATAGCACATCAACTATCCATCAGATTGTATCTGACGATTTATTAACTATAAATACAGGAAATATTCAGTCACAAAAGTCTTATTACTGGAAAAAAGATATTCAAGGCACCATTAATTATCATTGCGTACAACATCCCAATGTAAGAGGTATTATTATATTAACTCCTTAGCATTAGCTTCGCTACTTTCCAATCACTTCATTTCGCTTTAAAAAAGAAAATACCACCATGCAGATTTGGTAGATTATTGCATTATTCAATGTAAATCAATTACTTGCAAACTTTATCAGGTTTTTACGCTTATCGCTTTGCGGAAATTACTAGGAATTCAAGTTATAGTACCCGATTCTAGCATAAAAAAGGGTCATAAAGCAATAAAATTCAACTTAATACGCTAATACTCCTGAAGGCCTTAACTAACCTGTGAGATGAAGATCCTGTCGATAGCCCAACCTGTTGAACTGGAATAAAAATTGATCGAAACAGAAAAAGACGTTTTAGCACATAGATCTACGCATAAACTCTTTTTTGTTAGGCACTACAGGATAAACAAAAGCCCCGGTATTGGACGGGGCTTTTTTATATTACAATAGTAGCTACAAACTGTGCCATCATCCCCACTATTAATCCTATATATATTTCTAAAGGTGAATGTGCCGCTTTAAGTATTCTTGCAGAGCATACTGCACCGGTAAATAAAATTACTAAGGCAAGCGGCCAAGTCATTAACATACTATGCTGAATAAAAATTACTAGAAACAATCCTAGCCAGCCTCCCATTCCAATAGCGTGCAAGCTGATTTTAATATAAATATTAGCGATTAAGCCAATAGAGGAAGCCAGAAAGATGCCAAGAAAAAATATTTTAATAAGATCAGGATAATAATCTTGCTTATAAAAAACGGTATAGGTCCAGAAAAAAAATATACCGGCTGCTATAAATGGAATAATCCTGTCTTTTTGATCTTCTAATTTGATTGATTTAATAAATCCTAATGCTCTAAGCAGCAATACTGAAAATAAAGGAAAGAATACTGCATTAAGTAAAACGATTAATAGTACACCAAGCCTAGCATCTGACGAGAAGCCTGTAAAACAGAAAGGATGAATATATAGCAGAAAATACACAACATAAAAAGGCACAAAAACTGGATGAAATAAATAGGAAAAAAAACCAGTAAATATTTTTGCGAATAACCCGGGCTTATATTCAGAAACAGAAAATTGATCATCAATTGCAATCATACTGCAAGATAAGTTAACTATAACACTTTTCTAAGCCGGGCTACAGGAATGCCCAGTTGCTCACGATATTTTGCCACAGTACGACGCGCAATATTATATCCCTTTCCCTGAAGCATTTCGGTAAGTTTTTCATCGCTGTAGGGCTGTTTTTTACTTTCCTCAGATATGATATCCGATAAAATCTTTTTTACTTCACGTGTACTTACTTCTTCTCCACTGTCAGTTTGCAAGCTCTCACTAAAAAAGAATTTCAGTCTGTAGGTGCCAAATTCAGTTTGTACAAATTTACTATTGGCTACCCTGCTAACTGTTGAAATATCAAGAAAAGTACGTTCGGCAATATCTTTAAGAATCATTGGCTTCAGATCAGTTTGGTCGCCGCTTAAAAAGAAATTACCCTGATATTCCATAATGGCTTCCATGGTATTAAGAAGGGTATTCTGGCGCTGTTTAATAGCATCTATGAACCATTTGGCAGCATCAATTTTTTGCTTAATAAAAAGTACGGCCTCTTTTTGACGTTTATCTTTTTTACTTCCTTTATCATAGTCCCTCAGCATATCTCTGTAACCTTCACTAATACGAAGATCAGGAGCATTTTTGCTATTTAAAGTAAGCTCTAATTTTCCGTTATTATTAGTGATAAAAAAATCAGGTATCAGATAATTTTCTGAGTTATTATCTTCCACCACTGCGCCTCCCGGACGTGGATTAAGTTTAACAATGATTTTAATTACTTCCCTAAGCTGGTCATCATTAATATCAAGGCCGCGCTGAATCTTTTCATAGTGCTTCTTGGTAAACTCTTCAAAATATTTTTCAAGTATTTTAATAGCAAGCTTCACTCCTTTATTCTGAAGTGGCTTTCTTCTCAATTGTAACAATAAGCATTCCTGTAAGTTTCTAGCACAAACACCAGCAGGATCAAACTGCTGTATTTGATCAATCAGCCATTCTACTTCTTGTTTATTCGTTTCAATATTACGGCGAAAAGCAAGGTCATCAATAATAGAATAAATATCGCGACGCAGATATCCATCATCATCTAAACTTCCTACTATCTGTACAGCAATGTTGTGTTGCACTTTCGAAAGTTTAAGAAGACCAAGCTGCTGCAACATCAATTCATTAAAGGAAACCTCTACTTTGTGAGGAATTACATGGCCATCAGTAGCTTCCGGAAAATTGTCGTCACGCATTTTATAATCAGCAACCTCATCGTCGTCATCACTAACATATTCACTTATATCAATATTCTCATACTCATCTGTACTTCCATCTAGCTCTTCTTCTTCTGTTTCAGCAAATTCATCCTTGTTTTCATATTCATCTTCATGACCCTCTTCCAATTGTTCAAGAGCGGGATTATCTTCAAGCTCTTCTTTGATACGTTCATCGAGTATGGCCGTAGGGACCTGCAGCAATTTCATCAGCTGTATTTGCTGAGGCGAAAGTTTCTGAAGTAATTTTTGCTGAAGTGATTGTCTTAATGCCATTATGAAATTTCCTAATAGTTTGCTATCGGTTAGATATTATTGAACAAAATTACTACTCAAAAATGTGATTCAGGAACTATTAAGGATATTTAGGATATTTTTTAAAAGAAGATGTTGAATACAGGGTAAAAATGTGATAGTCAAGTTATTAATTTATAAAGGCCTTTACTCAAGAATAGGACGCAGCCACCTGCGCATTTCTTCAATATCGCTTTGTTTTCTTTGAGCATAATCTACAAGTTGATCTTCCTTAATCTTACCTAAGCCGAAATATTTGCTCTCGGGATGTGCAAAGTACCAACCACAAACCGATGAAGCCGGATACATAGCCAATGATTCTGTAAGTTTAATATGGGTAGCTTTTTCTCCTCCCAGCATTTCAAATAATTTTATTTTTTCGGTATGATCGGGACAGGCAGGATAACCTGGCGCTGGTCTGATACCCTCATACGCTTCACTTATTAACTGACTATTAGAAAGAACTTCATCTTTAGCATAGCCCCAGAATTCTCTTCTTGTGCGTTTATGCAATAGTTCTGCAAAAGCTTCTACCAATCTGTCGGCCAAAGCCTGTAGAATAATTTTATGATAATCATCCTGTTGGGCTTGATATTCATTTATATGTTTTTCAATGCCTTCAATAGTAACAGAAAAAGCACCTAAATAGTCTGGCTTGTTGGGCAAAATAAAATCAGCAAGTGAAAGATTAGGTTGATCGGCTGCCTTTTTAGACTGCTGCCTGAGAAATTCAAGGTTGATCTTACTATTTCCTGTATTAACCTCAACCGTATCGCTTTGTTTTTTAATAACCGGCCAATATCCAACAGCTCCATGAGCAGAAAGCCATTTTTCATCAACGATCTTTTGTAATAAGGATTTAGCATCTTCAAAAAGCTTTGATGCTTCTACTCCTATTACTGGATCAGTCAATAAGGCCGGAAATTTTCCATGCATTTCCCAGGTTATGAAAAAGGGCTGCCAATCGATAAAAGGTACAATATCCTCAAGAGGATAATTTTCAAATATCTTAACTCCTGTAAAACTCGGAGCGGGTGGTTGGTAATTGCTCCAATTTATTACTGCGGTATTTTGTTGTGCTACGGCAAAAGGGATAAGATTTTTTAAAGCACGCTTATCTGCAAATTCTAATTTTAGCTTTTCATATTCCTGAAAGATGCGCTCCAAAAAAGCGGGTTTCTTATCTCTGCTCAGTAAACTTCCGGAAACAGTAACGCTTCGGCTGGCATCAAGCACATGTATCACACCATCATTATACTCGGGAGCAATTTTTACAGCCGTATGCATACGCGAAGTAGTAGCGCCACCAATGAGTAAAGGAATTGTCATTCCCCTGCGTTTCATTTCATGAGCAATATGCACCATCTCGTCAAGTGATGGAGTAATCAAACCACTCAGACCTATCAAATCCACTTTTTCTTTTTCAGCAGTATCTAATATCTTATCGGCAGACACCATCACACCAAGATCTATCACTTCATAACCATTACAGCCTAATACTACACCAACAATATTTTTTCCTATATCGTGAACATCTCCCTTTACGGTAGCTAGTAATATTTTTGAAGGGCCCTGGGAATTTCCGGACACATTCTTCAATTTTTTCTTTTCTTCTTCAATAAAAGGAGTGAGCACGGCTACTGCTTTTTTCATTACCCTTGCACTTTTTACTACTTGAGGGAGAAACATTTTTCCTGAACCAAAAAGATCTCCTACAATATTCATCCCTGCCATTAATGGGCCTTCTATTACTTCAAGTGGAGCAGCATATTTTTGACGCGCCTCTTCAGTATCTACTTCAATATAATCTGTAATCCCATTGATTAGTGCATGGGCCAATCTTTTTTCAACATCCTCTCTCCTCCAACTATCATCCTTAATATTTTCTTTTCCTTTTGATTTTACAGTTTCAGCAAACTGAATCAACTTTTCAGTAGCCTCATTATTTGTATTATTTATATTCAGCAGTACATCTTCGCACAACTGACGCAACTCGGGTTTTATTTCGTCATACACCACTAATTGTCCTGCATTAACAATACCCATATCCATGCCAGCAGCAATGGCATGAAAAAGAAAAACACTGTGAATAGCCTCGCGGACATGGTCGTTTCCTCTAAATGAAAAAGAAACATTGCTCACACCACCACTGACTTTAGTAAATGGCATACGTTTTTTTATTGCTCGAGTAGCTTCAATAAAGTCAACAGCATAATTACTATGCTCTTCTATTCCAGTAGCCACCGCAAAGATGTTAGGATCAAAAATAATATCCTGGGGATCGTATCCAACCTGCTCGGTAAGTATTTTATAAGCACGCGAACAAATTTCTATTTTTCTTTCTTTAGTATCTGCCTGCCCTTTTTCATCAAAAGCCATTACAATTACTGCAGCACCAAACGACTTGCAAATAAAGGCCTGTTCAATGAATTTTTCCTCCCCCTCTTTCATTGAGATGGAATTGACAATGCATTTCCCTTGAACACATTTCAATCCTGCTTCAATAATTTCAAACTTGCTGCTATCAATCATGATAGGAATGCGAGCAATATCAGGTTCGGCCTGGAGAAGATTTAAAAAAGTAACCATCGCCTGCTTTCCATCTAGCAGCGCATCATCCATATTTACATCAAGCACCTGTGCCCCGTTTTCAACCTGCTGCCTTGCTACCGATAAAGCTTCTTCATAATTTGAATCTCTGATTAAGTGTGCAAATTTTTTACTGCCTGTAACATTGGTGCGTTCACCCACATTCACAAAATTAGTTTCGGGTCTGATTACCAAAGGTTCCAGTCCGCTAAGTGAGAGATAATTCTGTAACGTATTTTCTTTCATATCAACTAGCAAGTATTTCTTGGTTTTGTAAAACAGGTAATTTTCTAGGCGGATACTTTTTTACACTATCTGCAATATGTTTGATATGATCGGGCGAAGTGCCACAGCAACCACCAACAATATTTAGCAACCCTTCTTTTGCCCATTCTTCAATAATATGAGCTGTTTCGGAGGGCTTTTCATCGTACTCACCAAAAGCATTGGGCAAGCCGGCATTAGGATAAGCGGAAGTGTAGCAAGAAGCCAAATGGGAAAGTTCTTCTACATGCTGACGCATTTCCTTGGCTCCTAGTGCGCAATTAAGGCCCACACTTAAAGGATTGGCATGTTTTACAGAAATGTAAAAAGCTTCAAGCGTTTGTCCGCTTAATGTACGACCGCTTGAATCAGTAATAGTCCCCGAAATCATTATTGGCGATTCGGGCATTTTTTTATCGCGAAAATATTTTTTGATGGCATAAATAGCAGCCTTGGCATTCAACGTATCGAAAATAGTTTCAATTAATAACAGATCTACGCCTCCGTCAACCAAACCTGCAATTTGTTCAGTATAGGAATCCGCTACTTCATCAAAAGTAACTGCGCGAAAGCCAGGATTGTTCACATCAGGCGAAAGCGATAGTGTTTTATTAAGGGGACCAATAGCGCCTGCAACAAATCTTGGCTTATCAGGATTCTTAGCTGTATAGGCATCTGCCGCACTTTTTGCACACTGGGCAGCAGCCACGTTTAATTCATAAGCGATCGACTGCATATCATAATCTGCCTGAGCAATGGAAGTGCTGCTAAAAGTATTTGTTTCAATAATATCAGCGCCAGCCTCCAGATATTGTTTATGAATATCTTCAATAATTTGAGGCTGGGTAATACTTAGAATATCGTTATTACCACGAATATCTTTATGCCAGTTAGCAAATCTGTTGCCACGAAATTCTTTTTCACCCAGTTGGTGTTGCTGGATCATGGTACCCATGGCTCCATCAATAATAAGAATTCTATTTTCCAGACATTGCCTGATATTTTTTTTCATAATTAAATCGATCAGTTTTGCTTTAGTAAACTGAGTTTTCCAATCTGCCAATAAATAAACGATTTCAGTTCCAGAGAAGGAAGATGATCACGTTTATTAGTTCATTTACAGAAAGGCCATGGCTGAACAATAAACAAATCCACCATGAGGACTCAAAATTAAGAAATTAGTGAGAATAAAAGAGGTAAATGGGGGTTGGTAACTTAATATTATTTGTAAAAACTTCTACAAACTGAATTCTCTTCAAAATAAAGAACGGTAGTCTTAAGACTACCGTTATCTGCTCGTAAATGATTGAATATCAAACGCTCTAATTTCCCAACACCAAAAAACCCAAAATCACTACTAAAGCCATTTGAAAAGAAATCAGCTGAACTAAAGAAATGAATGCCTTGCCATTCCCTATATGAATGAGGTTATTAAGATACCCGAAATTGCCATTATTTTTGAAGGGATTATTTAAAAAATATGCGCCATTGCTTAAAATATTTGTTGTTGTTATTTCATTTTTAAAATATCCTGAAATCTTTCGGCATCTTGAGATGAAAAAGAAAATGTAGATGAGCCGCTATACAAATTATCATTGTTAACATAAATAACTTTTACTTTTTGATCACCAGCCAAAGAAATATTTTTTTGAACTGAATGAATAAGTTTTTTAGCAGGTCTTTTCATAAAAAAATTCCAGTATAGGATTATTATATAATCATAATCTTCTCTATTAAAAGAAATAGTACTAGCAATCGGTTTAAAAAATTCCAAATGCCTGTTTAATGGGAAAAAAGTATCTGTTGCAATTTGAGAGATGGGTGGGAAACTAGACATAGCCTTATTTTTATTCCAGTTAACACCTCCTATTGAAATGCTGGCATTACAATTAATATGATAAGATTGTAAGCTCCCTGATTTATTATAATATAAGGCCTGAAGCGGCTGCATATGATCTTTGATTACCAATGGAGCTACTCCACTGTTTTCAATCATGTCTGAATAATAAAGAAAAAAATAATTCATTTCATAAATATCGCTGACAGGAATATTATACTTTATTGCAGCTTTTAATATCTCCTGTTCACTTAGCTTTCTAGGATTTTTTATACCCAATAAAACAGATTTGCATGAAGAAAAAAGGATTACTGATGTAATCAGAATTATAAATTGTTTTTTCATAGTCTATTATTTTATACAATGATAAAGGCTAGAGTATTTGAATAGAAGTGAAAAACAACAATACGAAAGGTTTTTTCCTGCCTTATGCTTAATTTTGAATTAAAGGAATGTTAGCTCAGTTGGTTTAGAGCATCACGTCGACAACGTGAGGGTCACTGGTTCGAGCCCAGTACGTTCCACTTAGTAGGGTCTTGCTGAGAAGTGAGACTTTTTTATTTTTCGCCTTCGTTGGTGTTATCACCAACGAAATATCTTGATTAATAATAGCTACTCAAGATTTCAAACCTATCATTACCGCCATTATAATAACTGGCAGATGAATACTGATAATCTTTTTCGCCTTAGTTGGTGTTATCACCAACGAAATATCTTGATTAATAATAGCTACTCAAGATTTCAAACCTATCATTACCGCCATTATAATAACTGGCAGATGAATATTGATAACCTTTTTCGCCTTAGTTGGTGTTATCACCAACGAAATATCTTGATTAATAATAGCTACTCAAGATTTCAAACCTATCATTACCGCCATTATAATAACTGGCAGATGAATATTGATAATCTTCTGAATATTTACATAAGCCAGCTTTCACTGGATTGTTATGAATATATTCAATTTTTTGTAAAAAAACTTTTTCGGTATATAATTCTATTGACAGGGCATATCTTTTCCAAAATTGATATTCGCGGTCTTTTTTATCCACTTTAAACTCTTTTAAAAATTCAGGATTTGTTTTTATTAATTCAAACTTTATTTGTTGAGCTGTAAATTTCATAAAACTATGCCTTACTCTTGCAGGTGTATGTTCTTCAATCGTCTGCCATATAAGGTGGATGTGATTATCCATAATTACAAATGCATATAGTTTAATCTTATTACCTGTTACAAGATATCTAAGACTGGATATAATGATATTTTTAAACTTATCTTCTTTTAGCAATGCTTTCCAGTCAAGAATTGTGGCAGTATAAAATTCGGGCAAATTAATATGTCGATTCTCCACACTATTTTTATTACTCAAAATAATTATAGATATTATTTTTTGGAGTGGAAATAAACGCATTAGAGGAAGAAAATAACAATTTCTGATTGGTGAAAACACCAACAGAGGCAGGTTTTCTGATTGACGAAAAAAATAGGAAAAGAAAGAAAATAACTATTTCTGATTGGTGAAAACACCAACAGAGGCAGGTTTTCTGATTGGCGAAAATTCTAACAGAGGCAATTAAAGGCGGGAGATGTTGACGGTAAGAAAGCTCTATTGTCTGAAATATATCTTACATCCTATTGAACTTGTTTGTGCTTTTCTTACAGGAAAGCCATTGAGCAAATCATCAACTGCATTAGCAACGAAAGGCTCGGTAACCTTGTCAGGTTCACTACCATTATCATCAATGGCTCCATTGTATTTAATTTTGTACGAACCATCATTATCTTTCC
>Ga0209190_1000171_pt1 | contig 46094 bp, 39 predicted proteins | sample M_140205_XF_Meta_FD_187315 | JGI IMG/M metagenome (GOLD analysis project Ga0209190, IMG submission 187315) | Freshwater microbial communities from Lake Montjoie, Canada to study carbon cycling - M_140205_XF_MetaG (SPAdes) (version 2) | ecosystem: Environmental > Aquatic > Freshwater > Lake...
CCTGCGTGAAAAAGTGGATCGAGCGTGAAAGATGGACGTTCTTTCAAATAAACCGCATTTTCGCACCAGCTCACTTCGGAAAAAATATCCAATTTGGAATGTGTTTTTTCTGGATGAAAGCGCACTGAAACTGGAGGAATAGTATCCAACGCCATGAGCAAATCAACTCCTAAAAAAGGATCTTTTTCTACACGTTGAATAAATGCTAGATCAAAAGGGATACTCATGGTGTAAAGATAATTACTTAAAAGTTGCGAATTACAAATAAATTAGTTGCGAGTTACAAATTGCAAGTTGCGAAGCCCGTTGTGAAAACAACTAGCAACTAATAACTAGCAACTTGTAATTTAAGAACTTGTAACTAATAAAACGTTATACATTTCTGAGTTGAAAGTAGCAACCGCTTCCCTCCCAACACACAATCCAACGCACCAAACAATTTTCTCATCATCGTGCACAACATATTGATTTGGACGTAAATGATTCGGGATTTTAGCATCCTTCAAAATATCGGAAATCAGTTTGGAACCAACAACACCAATTGGTTTCATTCGATCTCCAATTTCCCACTGACGAATTTTCAATTCACCTATAATTTTAGCACTATCTATATATAAACTATCTTTTGAAAAATGGTTTGGTAACGCATTACTCCTTTCAATACAAAGTACTGGAATTTTAGGGAGTTGGATTTCTTTTTTGAAATAGAAAAATGTTCCTTCATGAATGATTTCTTGAATAGAATTGTTTGTCACGACAAGTTTCTTCCCTTTAATCGCTGCTCGAAGCTTAATCAATTCAGTATTTATTCCTGACGACAATTCTAATTGACGCAAGAGTTCAATTTGTTCAAATTCACCGAATAAATCATATTCTTCAAATTCAAGTATATGAGTTGTTTTAATTTTATCAATAAATGGCTTTATGTGATCACTAATCTCCAACTGTTTTCTTTGAAAAATAAGGGTCAATTCCAAAACACTTTCACTTAAAGTTGGAATCTGATTTTTCAAATCTGGCAAAATAACATTCCGTAATTTGTTTCTGCTGTATTTATTGCTTTGGTTAGAAACGTCCTCTCTCCAAACAATCTTCTTTGACTGAGCAAATTCTACAATTTCATCTTTTGAAACAGTTAGTAATGGTCTAATATATCCATTGTGTTCGGGCAACATTCCGGCTAAACCCATAACCCCTGAATTACGCGCAAGGTTTAAAAAAAAAGTTTCTATTTGATCATCGCCATGATGTCCTAAAACTATTTTGCAATCCGAATTGGTTTTGAATGATTCAAAAAAAGAATAACGTACTTTTCGAGCTTCTTCTTGCAAATTTCCGCCAAGTTCATCCAGCTGTTCTTGCAAATCAATCTGTTTAATATGACACGAAATATTTTTTTGTTTACAAAATTCTTCAATTAATGCTTGATCCTTTTCAGAATCAATTCCTCGTAACTTATAATTTACATGCAAGACAGAAACAGTTACTTTGAGTGAAGAAAAAACATTCAAAAGAACCATTGAATCCAAGCCTCCACTGCAAGCAATAAAATAGCGATGAGGGGGATTATTTCCTATGAAATTCGAAATATGTTGCTCGATATCATTCATTAATACCGTCCATGATTCGCTTAACTTTTACCAAGCATTCTTGGTATTCTTTTTCAGGATCTGATTGAATTGTGATCGCACCACCAACCGAACAGGATAAATAACGTTCGTTTTTATTGTACAATAACGTCCGAATAACAACGTTGAAATCAAAATCTCCATTCGGCGTAATATACCCGATTGATCCAGAATATAAGCCACGTTTAAAAGATTCCAATTCTTCAATAAGTTCCATCGCCCTTAATTTTGGCGCACCTGTCATTGATCCCATTGGAAAAGTAGCTTTTAATATTTCAGTAAAATTGACCCCTTCTTTCAAATCACATGAAATACTCGAAATCATTTGATGAACCGTTTCGAATGAATAAATTTCACACAATTCATCTACACGAACAGAATTTACTGAAGCTACGCGTGATAAATCATTTCTCACTAAATCAACAATCATGATATTTTCTGCTCGCTCTTTTGGGTCGTTCGCCAAATTACTTTTTAAGATAACATCCTCTGCTTCAGACGCTCCTCTTGGCGCCGTTCCTTTTATCGGTTGAGAAATCAATTTGTTTCCTTCCTTTTTCAAAAAACGCTCGGGACTACCGCAAAAAATATCAAAATCTCCAAACTTAAAATAACTTGAATAAGGAGCTTGAGTAATCGTGTTTAATTTAAAATATGTATCAATTTCATACGGTATTTCAACATTTTCAGCAAAATACTCTTGACAAAAGTTAAGCTCATAAATGTTACCTAACTGAATTTGTTCTTTTATTTTTACAATTTTAGCGATGTATTCTTCTTTGGGAATTCTTGCTTTAAATTCGAAATTGTGTGGGTGAAAATTCTGGTCAGTCTCTTCCTCTAAAAATTGAGAGATAAAATTTAAACTCTCACTGTTCTTCTCTCCTTGCAAAAATTCAACGCTTTCTTTGTGAAGATTAACAACATATTTGGGTTTCCAAAAATAGGTTTCAGGAAACAATAAACCGTCATTATTTTCAGACTTTAGGCCGTGAAGTTGTTCTTTTAGGTCATAGGAAAGATAACCAAACAAATAATTACCTTTTTGTTGATCGATGAATTCTTGAAGCTTTTGAAGCGAATCATTTTTTTTCAAAATAATAGTTTCGCCTTCTCCAAAAGCCAAAAGGCCTGTTCCGTCATTGCTATTCAAGTATATTATTGGAAATTGAATCATTCAACGAAAATAACCAAATACAATGAATTTGGGAAATTTTAAGCTTAACAAGCGTACTGAAAATTATGTATTTTAGTCCTTTATTAAACAACCACATGTTATACGCAATTCTTAAAATTATTATTGGACTTGGAACGCGCTTGTTTTACAGAGAAATCAAAGTAAAAAACAAGGAGTTTTTAGAACACGATGGACCAATGATTATAATTGCAAACCACCCTAATTCAATGATGGATGGATGGATTATTGCTCAAGCATGTCGGCAACCAATCAACTTTTTAGCGAAAGGAACTTTTTTTAATTCACCGTTAAAAAGAAGGTTTCTAGCCAGCCTAAACATGATTCCAATCAATAGAAAAGTGGATCTAGTAACTGATGGAGTGAATAATGAAGATTCATTCGAAGCATGTTATAAAGTATTAGAGGCAGGTAAAACGTTGGTTGTTTTCCCTGAAGGGAATAGTATTTTGGAAAGGCAATTGCGTGAATTGCGAACAGGAACGGCTAGAATAGCATTAGAGGCAGAAAATAGAAATGGAGGTAAACTAAATTTAAAAATTGTTCCGTTAGGATTATTTTATTCGAAAGCCGAGAAATTCAGAAGTTCCGTAATGGTAACTATTGAACAAGGTTTGTTTGCAAGAGATTACCTTGAAGAATATCAACAAAACCATTCTATCGCAGCAAAAAAATTGACTGACAAGTTTAGAGTTCATCTGGAACGTGTTCTGATTACGACCGAATCATCTGAACAAGAAAAACTAATTGAGGATATTTTTGAAATCATTTGTGATGTGAAACAAAATAAAAATGTCGAAGAAAATACACACTTATTGAAAAGCATAAAAGATAAATTGGAAGAGATGCAATTAATTCAACCTTATTTAGTTGAAGAAATTCAAAATCTTGTGAAAGTGATTCATTGGAAATCTGAAAAGCTTGAAATAAAAAAGGAGTTTTTGAGTAAGAGATTTAGATCTAAACGATTTTTGACACAATTCGTTCTTTCATTCTTTCTTTTAATTCTTGGGCTTCCACTTTTTATTTTCGGATTGATTCAAAGTGTCATTCCTTACCAACTTACTTCTTTCTTAATGCCTAAGCTTGTCAAGAATGTAGAATATTATGCGCCAATTGCTATTCTTTTAGGGTTGATTTTTTATCCCTCGAATTATATTCTATTTCTGCACTTTGTAGGAGATTACTTTGAATTCGATTCAATCAGTAAAATAGTTTATTTTATTGCAATGCCATTAAGTGGAATGATCGCTTTTCATTTTGTGCAATACCTCAAGAACATTTCTTTCAAATGGAAGTATGTTTTTCAAATTGTTAACCAAAATGAAGCATTAAAAGAATTAAGAAAGCTTCAAAGTGACTTGAAAAAAATTATTACTGTTCAATAAAGTGAATTAACAGGCTGTTATTAGCGCAATAAAACTGTCATTCCGTCTTTTAATCCTGTCACAAATACCAGGTCATCCTTTTCATTGATTATTGAAATTGGGATTTTATTCTTTTTACCATTTTTCAGCACAATTACCTGGTTGGAAAGTATAGCTTTTTTTGGTAAATAACATCCTTTGGTTTTTGACATCGGCAATGAAATCCAAATAAGTTGATTATTTACTATTTCTTTCCCATTTATCTTTTGAAAAGAACAAATAAGTTTCATGTCAGAATTTAATTCAACAGCTTTTTTGATCTTTCCTGATCCTATTTTGTTGTTATACTTATCAAGGAAGTCAATAGTTCCAATCTTTTTCAACGCTTCATAGTCCGTTTTAGAAACTAAGAATTGCGCATTAAAAACATTGTTTTTTGCAATTTTAATGACCGTTTGATTTTTTGCTATCTGTGTATTCTGCTTCTTATAAACAGCTGTAATAACGCCATCAAAGGGAGCTAAATAAAAATACTGTTCTATTTCACTTTCTTGATTTTTTATTTTAGAAAACAAAATATAAATATCATCTTCAACAATCAATGCTTTCTCTGAATCGGTATAAATACTTGGAAATTCCGGTAAGCGTTTTGATGGCGTTAAGTCCGCTTCAAAATTTTTCCATTTATTCAATTCAGATGGTACCTTTTTTTCAATTTGCTCTTCGAAGGATTGAATGTTTTTTGAAAAAGCTAATTTACTTTGAGCCAATTCCTTGAAAGCTTCTTCGATATTTAAATTTACTAATAGTTCATTGAATTCGAAATGAGAACCAACAATTAATGGTAAATCTCCTATTACAAGTTTTCCTGATTTAGAAAATGATACGTCTTTCACAACTGAATACACTATTTTCCCATCAATCACTTCTGAATTGTTCAACGTAATATTCTTAACACTAATTCTTGGAATTATAACTTCCGTTTTATCTTTTAAATTGGATTCTTCTTTTTCACCGGTAGAATTACATGACACCAAAATAAAAGCGGAACAAGCGCAAACAAATAAAGATTGTGGAAAATTTTTAATCGCTATTAATTTCATGTGGGTGCTATACAACTTAAGTCGAGAAAAGCTCAACAAGTGTTGAAATTACATTAATATTAAAAAATTGTCACATTTCTTAATGAGAAAAACGCAATTTTCTTATAATTCGTATCTTCGTCACATGTGTGGCATTACAGGTTTTTTCGATTTCACTAAAACTTCTTCAGAATTAATTCTTGAAAAGATGTCTAACACCTTGTTTCATAGAGGTCCAGATGGTGGAGACACGTTATTATTCAATGATCCAAATGTTCAAATTGGATTCGGACATCGCAGACTTTCAATCATTGATTTATCGGATCATGGAAAACAACCCATGCAATTTGAAAATTTAACTATTTGCTACAACGGAGAAATTTACAATTATCAAGAAATAAAATCTGAACTTTCTCTTCTTGGACATCGCTTCACTGGTGGATCAGACACAGAAATGATTTTGCATGCCTATTCTCAATGGGGAGAAAATTGCCTTGATAAATTTATTGGGATGTTTGCAATTGTTATATATGATAATCACGCCAACAACGTCTTTATAGCTCGAGACAGAGCTGGAATAAAACCATTCTTTTATTATTTCAAAGATGGGTTATTTCTGTTTGCTTCAGAATTGAAAGCATTTCATGAACATCCTGGGTTTCAGAAAAAAATTAGTCTTAATGCAGTTGGGGCATTTATGCAATATGGAAATGTACCGACTCCACATTGCATTTTCGAAAACTGTTTTAAACTTGAGCCAGGTCATTCAATGATTTTTTCGCTTGAAAATCAAAGCCTCGCTAAAAAACAATATTGGAATGTATATAATACATATAACAAACCTAAAACTTCAATTTCATTTGAGGAAGCAAAAATAGAAACCGAGAAAATTCTAAGTTCAGCGTGCGAATACCGCATGGTTGCTGATGTTCCAGTTGGCGTTTTTCTAAGTGGTGGTTACGATAGTGCGTGTGTTACAGCTTTACTTCAGAAAAACCGAACAGAAAAGCTAAAAACGTTTACGATTGCCGTTCCTGATATTGGATTGAATGAAGCACCTTATGCAAAAGAAGTTGCAAAACATCTAGGGACGGACCATACTGAAATTGAATGCACACAAAAAGATGCAACTGATTTAATAATAAATCTGCCCTATTATTACGATGAGCCATTTGCTGACAGTAGTGCTATTCCTACAACTTTGGTGAGTATTATGGCACGAAAACATGTGACTGTTGCTTTAAGTGCAGATGCAGGTGATGAAGTTTTTGCAGGATATAATCGGTATGATTATTTGATGCGTTATGGGAAAAAGATGGAAGCAATGCCATCGTTTGTGCGTAAATCAATTGCTGGAATAATGGAGAAAATTCCTTCTGAAAAAATTCCAATTCTTAAAAACAAATACAATTTTCATAACCGCTACGAGAAGTTGAAAGGTATTCTACGAAATCCTTCTTCGCAACAAATCATGTTGAGTTTAAGCCAACAATATACCGACGAACAATTAAAAGATGTGCTTTTGAACCGTTCAATTGAGAGTTTAGAAACAAATTATCTTTCAACTGAATTGTTAAAAGAAAATTATTCGCCCTTGGCCTACATGATGGCAATCGATTACGAAACATATCTTGTAGATGATATTTTACAAAAAGTAGATCGTGCCACCATGACCGCAAGTTTAGAAGGGCGAGAACCATTTTTAGATCATCGCGTTATTGAATGGGCAGCTACTTTACCAGATGATTTCAAGTATCACAATGGCGAGAAAAAATATATTTTAAAAGAGATTGTTCATCACTATCTTCCAAAGGAAATGATGGATCGTCCAAAAATGGGTTTTGCTATTCCGATAGCTCATTGGATGCAAAACGATTTAAGAGAATTGGTAGAAGAGCATTTACAAGAAAAAGAAATTAAGGAACAAGGAATTTTTCGCTGGGAATTTGTTGAGAAATTGAAAACAGATTTTTTTGAAGGTAAAAAAGAATACGATGTTAAATTATGGTATTTATTGATGTTCCAAATGTGGTATGCGAAATGGATGAAATAATTTCAAGTTACAAGTTACAAGTTAATTGATTCAAGTTCTATACATATCTTATGATGGCATGACAGATCCTTTGGGTCAGTCGCAAGTATTACCCTATTTATCTGGTTTATCAAAGGAAGGATATTCTTTTCACTTAATTAGTTTTGAAAAGGAAGAACGTTTTTCGCACCATCGAGAGCATATTCAAGCCATTTGTGATGCTGCAGGAATAAATTGGTATCCTTTAAGTTATACCAAAAAACCTCCATTGCTTTCAACGATTTATGATGTGCAACGGATGAAGCGTTTAGCACATAAACTGCATAAAAAACACCCATTTAAAATCGTTCATTGTCGCAGTTATATTGCTGCATTGGTTGGTTTGGGTATGAAAAAAAAGTATGGCACTAAATTCCTGTTTGACATGCGCGGTTTTTGGGCAAACGAAAGAATTGATGGTAAAATATGGAAGTTGAGTAATCCAATCTTTAAAAGGGTTTACGATTATTTCAAAAAGAAAGAAATCCAATTTTTTAAACAAGCAGATTACACGATTTCGTTAACGTATAACGGAAAAAAAGAAATTGAGAGTTGGAAAGAATTTGGCGAACATACACCACAAATCGAAGTTATTCCTTGCTGTGTGGATCTAGAATTATTCAATCCTGAAAATATCAACGAAACAGATCAAACCAACTTAAGGGAAACACTGCATATCGCTCCTTCTGATTCCATTTTAGGGTATGTTGGTTCAATTGGAACCTGGTACATGTTATCAGAAATGCTTGATTATTTCAAACTATTGAAAGCTACCAAACCCTCCACGAAATTTTTATTTGTTACCGGAGAAAATCCGTCAACTATTCTCAATAAAGCCCAAGAAAAAGAAATAAAATTAGAAGATATCATCATTACTTCTTGCAGACACAATGAGGTTCCTTTGAATATTAGTCTATTTGATCATTCCATCTTCTTTATTCGACCAACCTATTCAAAGAAGGCATCTTCTCCAACAAAACAAGGAGAAATAATGGCAATGGGGATTCCATTAATTTGCAATGCCAGAGTTGGGGATACTGATTTAGTTGTCGAAAAATATCAAGCAGGACAAGTACTCACGGATTTAACAGATGCTGCTTACCTTCAATCGTTTGAAACAGAATTAAATTTTATAAAATCAAAAACGATCGAAGGAGCTCGGGAATTTTATGGTTTGGAGGAAGGTGTTAGGAGATATTTGAGCGTTTATGAGAAATTGCTCACTCAAAACTATTAATCGTCAAATCCATCAAATTTTCGAATAATAAATAACAAATAAATATTAATGTCGAAAAAAATATTCTTTCTAGTTCCTTATCCAAAAGGTGAAGCGCCCTCTCAACGTTTTCGTTTTGAACAATATTTGCCCTTTCTTGAAGAACAAGGATATTCTATTGAAATTCATTCTTTTTACACCTATAAAACGTGGCAATCTCTATACAACGGAGGTACAGTAAAAAAAATGTGGGGAGTAGTTTCAAGTTTCTTCAGACGTTTTGGCTTGTTATTTAAATTACATAAAGCAGATCAACTTTTCATTCACAGAGAAGTAGCACATGTTGGACCACCAATTTTTGAATGGGTCATAGCAAAAATTCTACGCAAAAAATATATTTACGATTTTGATGATGCAATATGGTTGCCTAATTACAGCGAATCAAATGAACGGTTTCATCGCCTAAAAGCATATTGGAAAGTAAATTATTGCATGAAGTGGGCATCTAAAATTTCAGCTGGAAATGATTATTTGGCTAATTATGCAAAACAATATAACTCAAATGTTCAAATTATTCCAACTACTATTGACACCGAGTTTCATCATTCTATTTCTTGTAATCACGAACAAAACAAAACAGTAATTGGGTGGACTGGCACGCACACGACAATGCATTATTTGAACGAATTAATTCCAGTTTTAAGAGAACTAGAAGAAACCTTTGATTTTACTTTTTTGGTTATTTCGAATGAGAAACCAACATTTGAATTACATTCTTTAGAGTTCGTAAAATGGCAAAAAGAAACTGAAATAGTGGATTTGGCAAAAATGAATATTGGTGTGATGCCTTTGCAAAAAGATATTTGGTCCGAGGGAAAATGTGGTTTTAAAGGGTTACAATATATGGCGCTCGAAATTCCAACTATTATGTCTCCAGTTGGCGTTAATACAGCAATTGTTCAAGATGGAATCAATGGGTTTATTGCGAGTTCACTGGAAGAATGGAAAGAAAAATTAATATTGCTTCTAACAGATAAAGAATTAAGGAAAAACCTAGGTAAAGCAGGAAGAAAAACGGTTGAGGAACGATATTCAGTTAAGGCGAATCAACAGAACTATTTAAACATATTGAATTAGAATAATTTCATTTTTAGAATAAAAAAATGTATCATGAAACTAATTTTCGCTACACATAATCATAATAAAGCAAAAGAAATTCAATCGCTTGTCCCTGTAGGATTTCAAATATTGACTTTAGATGATATCAAATGTTTTGATGAAATTCCTGAGACTTCCCCAACTTTGGAGGGAAATGCCAATCAAAAAATGCAGTTTATAATTGACCACTATAATATGAATTGCTTTGCCGATGATACAGGATTGGAAATCGTCGCATTAAATGGTGAACCAGGAGTATACTCTGCACGATATGCCGGTGATATGAAAGACCCTAATCTTAATATGGACTTAGTGCTAAACAAACTGAATGGAGTTGAAGATAGATCCGCACGTTTTCGAACGGTAATTGCCTTGTTTTGGGAAGGGAAAAAATATCAGTTTGAAGGCATTGTAAATGGTAAAATTACTCTTTCAAAATCTGGAAAAGATGGTTTCGGCTACGACCCGATTTTTGAACCAGAAGATACAGGTAAAACGTTCGCTGAAATGAATTTATCGGAAAAAAATCTTGTCAGCCATCGTGCAAGGGCATTTGCCAAAATGATTGATTTTTTGAATCAACATCCCGTATAAAAAGTCTCTAAAGTCAGCTCAATAAATTCAAAAAAAACGTACATTTGCATGCATCAGAAATCAAATGATTATTGCTTAAAAACAAACCAAATGAATACTTCAGCATCAAAAATAACCTACACATTAACGGACGAAGCACCAGCATTAGCGACATATTCTTTTTTACCAATCGTTAAAGCATTTACAGAACCAGCTGGTATCGAAATAGAAACGAAAGATATTTCATTGGCAAGTAGAATTTTAGCAGTTTTTCCTGATTTCCTTTCAGATGATCAAAAAGTAAGTGATTCATTGTCTGAGATTGGACAATTAGCAACTACTCCAGATGCAAACATTATTAAATTACCAAATATCAGTGCTTCTGTTCCTCAATTAAAAGAGGTGATTAAAGAATTACAAAGCCAAGGTTATAAAATTCCTGATTATCCAGAAACAGCTACTAATGATGCTGAAAAATTGGCGAAATCAAGATATGACAAAATAAAAGGAAGTGCTGTTAATCCTGTTTTAAGAGAAGGGAATTCTGATCGAAGAGCCCCACTTTCTGTAAAAAATTATGCGCGTAAACACCCACATTCAATGGGGAAATGGAGTGCTGACTCTAAATCGCATGTTTCACATATGGAAGATGGGGATTTCTTTCACAATGAAAAATCAATAACATTGAACGATGCTGGAAGTTATACGATTGAATTTACAGATGAAAATGGAATTGCTCAAATTTTAAAAGCAGATGCTCCTTTAAAAGCAGGGGAAATAATTGATTCGACAATAATGAGCAAAAAGAAACTTATTTCTTTCTTAGAAACTCAAATAAAAGATGCAAAAGATAAAGACGTATTGTTTTCATTGCACATGAAGGCAACAATGATGAAGGTTTCTGATCCAATTATTTTTGGTCACGCAGTGAAAGTTTTCTTCAAGACAGTTTTTGAAAAACATGGTGCTATTTTAAAAGAATTAGGAGTTGATGTTAACAATGGATTTGGCGACTTATTGTCAAAAATTCAAACTTTACCTGCAGATCAAAAGGCTGCAATTGAAGCGGATATTAAAACATGTTTTGAAAATGGTCCAGATGTAGCAATGGTTAATTCAGAAAAAGGAATTACCAACTTACATGTGCCGAGTGATGTAATTGTTGATGCTTCAATGCCTGCTATGATTCGTAATTCTGGTCAAATGTGGGATGCTAGCGGAAAATCACGAGATACCAAAGCAATTTTACCTGATAGCAGTTACGCGACAATCTATCAAGTTGCAATTGATTTCTGCAAGAAACATGGTGCTTTTGATCCAATTACAATGGGAACAGTTCCTAACGTGGGATTAATGGCTCAAGCCGCTGAAGAATATGGTTCACACGATAAAACATTTGAAATAAAAGCGAATGGAACAGTGAAAGTAATTGACCAAAACGGCGCTACACTTTTAGAAAACAAGGTTGAAACTGGCGATATTTGGAGAATGTGTCAAGCAAAAGACGCTCCGATTAAAGACTGGGTTAAATTAGCTGTTTCACGAGCAAGACTTTCTAATACTCCCGCAATTTTCTGGTTGGATAAAAACAGAGCACATGATGCTCAATTGATTCTTAAAGTGAATGACTATTTAAAGGAACATAATACAGAAGGTTTAGAAATCAAAATCATGTGTCCTGATGATGCAATTCTTTATACAATGGACCGTATCATATTAGGGAAAGACACTATTTCTGTTACAGGAAATGTATTACGTGATTATTTAACCGATTTGTTTCCAATTCTTGAAGTTGGAACAAGTGCTAAAATGCTTTCAATCGTGCCGCTTATGAATGGTGGTGGTTTATTTGAAACTGGTGCCGGTGGTTCTGCACCAAAACATGTTGAACAATTTATTGAGGAAGGTCATTTGCGTTGGGATTCATTAGGTGAGTTTTTAGCATTAGCAGCTTCTCTAGAGCATTTAAGTCAAACAACGGGAAATACCAAAGCACTGGTATTAGCAGAAACATTAGATACTGCAACAGGTTTGTTTTTAGACAACAATAAATCTCCAGAGCGCAATGCAGGAGAAATAGACAACCGAGGAAGTCATTTTTACATTGCTTTATACTGGGCAAATGCGTTGGCAAATCAAAATAAGGATGCTGAATTAAAAGCCTCTTTTTCAAAAATTGCGCAGGAATTAACTGAAAACGAAGACAAAATAATGTCAGAGTTGAATACTTCTCAAGGTGTTCAGATGAATCTCGGAGGATATTACCACCCAGATAAAACTAAATTAGATGCTGCAATGCGACCAAGTAAAACGTTAAACAAGTTATTATATGAACTCACAATTGAAGCATAAACACTTTTAAATAAGATGGATCACAATTGTTACATGGCATTTCTTTTTTCCATCAAAATGAAACGTTTTCTACTTCTTTTATCAATTGTCTCTTTATTCTCACAATGTGGGAGTATAGAGCCAATAGTTCCTGAAACTATAGTAGAAACGGTTCCTGAATTAACGCAAAAAGAATCAACAACTTATCTTCCAATAAGAATCAATTTAGCACCCTATTTAGCTGAAGTTGAAAAATCATTGCCTAAAAGTTTTATTGGCAAAGAAGATAATTGTGACGGTGTTAGTTATTCTTATAAATTCAATAGAAACCCAATTAAATTCGAAGGAAAAGGAGATTATTTATATTATGAAGTTGATGGGAAATACGCCTTGAATTTAAATTACTGTCCAAATTGCACTTATCTATTTGACAGTAAAGGAACATGCGTTATTCCACGGATTTATGCTAGTTGTGGGGTGAATGAACCTATGAGAAAAGTCATGGTGGCTTACGCTACAAAGTTTAAAATTACACCAGATTTCAAATTTAAAACAACTACCAATTTACATAAATTCGAAACTATCGATGCGTGTGAAATAACAGTTTTTAATTACGATGCTACCGGAAAATTGAGAAAAGAGGTGGTTGGTGTTTTGAAAGACCTAGAAAATGATATTGATAAAGAAATGGCGTCAATTGATATTCGAACAGAAATAGAAGAAGTATGGGATATGCTATCAGAACCAACTTCATTAGGGAAATATGGCTTTTTAAGTATTCGTCCAAAAAGTATCTCATTAAGTGATATTAAATTTGAAAACAAACAAGCTTCAATAGAATTAAATTTAACAATTCAACCAGTTGTAACAACTTACCCTCCAGAACTTAAGCCAAATAAACTTCCTCTCCTATCTGAACATAAAAAAGCAAATGGATTTGATATCAATTTAGATATTATTGCTAGTTATGATTCTTTGAGTTCAATTTTAACGAGTGAAATTGCAGGAAAGAAAATAATGATCAAAAAAAATGAAGTGATTTTTAAAACTGTCGAAATCCAAAGTGCTCTGAATAATCAATTGAATTTAAAAGTGGGCTTCGAAGGAAAACGAAAAGGGACATTATATCTTGTTGGAACACCAGTTTTCGATTCCATTCAACAAATTATTTCTTTTCCAGATTTAGTTTTTGATCTAAAAACAAAAAATGCACTTCTTAAGTCGGCAAAGTGGCTTTTTAATTCAAAAATTACTGACTTAATGAGAGCCTCTGCCACATTTGATTTAAAACCTCATTTAATTGAAATGAAAAAAATGATTCAAAAAGAAATGAACAGAGAAATTTCAAAAGGTGTTAAATTAACTGGGGAAATTGATTCAATTGAATTAAATGCCATTTACCCAAATCACCGAAATTTAATTTTACGGGTCAATTCTAAAGGTGAAATTAAATTAGCAATGTAATTATTGATTCACCATGTGCTGCGCGACTGCAGGAAAACAATTGTACAAGGCCATTTTGAGATCATCCGTTATAGTCAACGTTTCAATAGCTAATTTCATACATTTCAACCATTCTTCTTTTGCATCTTCTGTTATTTCATGAGAAAAATGTCGAGCGCGCATTTTCGGGTGACCATATTTATCAGTATACAATTGCGGTCCTCCCAAAAACTGAGATAAAAACAGGTATTGCTTTTCTTTTATCTCTTCTTTATCATTTTTAAATAATGGCGCGATTTTTTCAGAAGAAAAGAGCAAATCATAAAATTGATCTATTAATTTTTGCAAATTTTCATTTCCAATTCTGACATACAAGGTATCCATCACAATATCATTTTATTAACGAAAAAAAAAAAATAACAAAAAGAATAATTAAATTTGAGTTGAACGTATGATAAAAGTACACTTAACGATAATTCTTTCACTTATTTCACTCTTTCTTTTTTCTCAATCGAAAAAGGCTGGAATAGATCCAATTTCAGATTGTTCAGGTGCAGTAAACATATTCAAATCAGGAAAATATTCTTTGCAGTTTACGGGTGAGAGTGGTTCTGTTGATGAATTAAGCAATTTTCCTACTTTAAACGATATGAATTCCAAAAACGTTATTTGGGTTTCATATATCGCAGATAATGCTGGCACACTAATTTTTAATGCTCATATCAATCAGGGTGATTTACAAATGATTCTTTTTATTGAAGGCAAAACCAATCTTTGTAACGCCTTAACATTGGGTACTGCAGAAATTAAGCGTATCAATAAAACAAAAGGTCTAAACGAAGTTGGGTTGGATACGAATGTTACTAATAATGAACTCTATCCTATTGATTTAACTGCTGGTCAAAAGATATTAGTTGCTTTTACAACTGCTGAAAAAAGTAAAGCGTTAATAAATTTAGATTTCAACTTTAAAGAGAAAAGTGGGTTATTGAAGATTAAAAATAATACTAAAATATACGATAGCAGAACAGATGAATTTTCGCCATTTCTTTCGATTTCAATAAGAGATGCAACAACTAATGAACCGATAATCGCTAATATTACCATAGAAGGATCAAAAGAAATTACAGCTTTATACAAAGGAAGTGACTTATATTTAAATGTTCTACGGGCGTGTAAAGTTCTTGTCAAATGTGATGCAGAAGGATATTTTTTTCAAGATTATGAAGCAAGCTTATTAGCGATTTCAAACCAAGAAATTGTTATAAAAATGAACCGATTATCAAAAGGTTCTAGTATTCAGATAGAAGAGATAGAATTTAAGGCAGGTACTAGTGAGTTTTTGCCTGGTTCTGAATCACGACTTAACAGGTTGAAAGATCTATTAGCAACAAATGCTGAAATTCATATTGAAATTCAAGGTCATGTGTTTGCTATTGGTGAAAACACATTCGCTTCTCAACAGATGTCTGAAACAAGGGCCAAAAGAATCATGAATTATCTAATTGATAAAGGAATCCAAAAGGATAGAATGAAAGCGGTTGGATACGGAAATACAAAACCTATTTATCCAGATGCAAAATTAGATTCAGAGGAGCAAGCAAATAGAAGAGTTGAAATTGTAATTAAATAAATCTAAAAGAGCTGTTTATTTGTAAATTTCAGGCAAAAAAAAGGTCCCAATTTAGGACCAAATTCATTTATTTTAGAAAAATTAAATTGTCATTATTTCTTTTTCTTTTACCTCAACCAAATCATCAATCTTTTTGATAAAGCCATTCGTGATTGTTTGAATTTCAGCTTCTGCATCCTTCGTTAAATCCTCAGAAAGCCCATCATTTTTTAAATCCTTTACCATGTCCATTGAATCTTTACGATTATTACGGATGGCAACTTTTGCATGTTCGGTTTCAGATTTAGCTCTTTTTACTAATTCTCTTCTTCTCTCCTCGGTAAGTGGTGGTACAGAAATTAATAATATTTCACCATTATTTTGTGGGGCAAAACCTAAATTTGAATTTATGATTCCTTTCGCTATTTCGCTTAACATAGATTTTTCCCAAGGTTGAACGGTAATAGTTCTAGCATCCATCGTTGTAATATTTGCCACTTGTTGAATAGCTGTCATCGTTCCATAATAATCAACCATTACACCATTTAGCATAGAAGGAGTTGCTTTTCCTGCTCTAATTTTCATCAATTCAGTTTCTAGATGTTCTATTGACTTCGCATTCGATGATTTAAAATCATCATATATCATTTGTAAATCCTCAACCATGTTCTAAATATATTTTTTGCTAAAATAATAATTTTTAGTTTCGAACAATTGTTCCAACTTGTTCCCCATCAATCAATTTTCTCAAATTACCTGGTGTATCCATATCAAAAACAATAATCGGTAAATCATTTTCTTTACACAAAGTGAATGCCGTCATATCCATAACACTTAATCCTTTTGCATAAACGTCATCAAAACTAATCATGTCGTATTTTGTTGCAGCAGGGTCTTTTAATGGGTCTGCGGTATAAATTCCATCAACTCGTGTGCCTTTTAGAATTACATCAGCATTTATTTCAATTGCTCTGAGTGATGCTGCTGAATCAGTCGTGAAAAATGGATTACCAGTTCCAGCGCCAAAAATAACAACTCGACCTTTTTCTAAATGTCTCATTGCTCTTCTTCTTACATAAGGTTCTGCAATTTCCTTCATTTCAATAGCTGACTGCAAACGTGTTTTAATTCCAGCAGATTCAAGTGAGGATTGCAATGCCATTGAATTTATCATTGTTGCTAACATTCCCATATAATCGCCATGGGTTCTATCCATTCCTCCTTCTTCGGCTTGCACGCCTCTAAAGATATTTCCTCCACCAATTACAATTGCAATTTCAACTCCTAAATCATGGATTTCTTTTATTTGGCTAGCATATTCTGCCAAACGATTGTTATCTATTCCAAATTGTTTATCTCCCATTAGAGATTCACCACTTAATTTTAGAAGTATACGAGTGTATTTCATGATTTTATTTTTTGGACAAGCAAATATAATGAAATTGGTTGAGAGGAATTCATAGCAAACTCATTCTTAATTTTTATTTCAAAAAAAAGGCTACCAGTAAACCGATAGCCTTCAATTATATTCACGTATTCTTAGCTTAATGAAAAGCGCTTAAATCCTGTAACTGTTAATCCTTTTTCTGTAGAACCTAAAAACTGTTCAACAGTCACTTTGTTATCTCTAACAAATTGTTGGCTTAACAAAGTGTTGTCTTGGAAAAATTTATTCAAACGACCCAAAGAAATTTTATCAGCCATTTCAGCTGGTTTTCCTTCTTGGATTGCCAATTCTTTTCCAATTTCGATTTCACGTTCGATAGTACGAGCATCAACACCATTTTTGTCCAACGCAATTGGATTCATCGCTGCAACTTGCATTGCAACTTGTTTCCCAGCGTCTTCAGCTGCATCAGAACCACTATTTAAAGCTACTAAAGTTGCCAATTGATTTCCTGGGTGATTGTAAGCAACTACTTTATCAGCTGACATTGTAGCAAAATTAGATAAATCCAATTTTTCTCCAACCATACCAATTTGATACGTAATTTTTTCGTCTACCGATAATTTATCATCAAATGGCAAAGCCTTGAACTCATCTATCGAAGCAGGCATGTTTTTCGAAGCAATATCAACAAGTGACTGAACGAAACCTCTAAAAGCATCATTTTTTGCAACGAAATCTGTTTCACAATTTAATGTTAAAACAACACCCGTTTTTCCATCTTCAGAAGCTTGAGCGATGATAACACCTTCTTTCGCTTCATTTTCACCGCGCTTTGCAGCAATTTTTTGTCCCTTTTTACGTAAAAGATCGATTGCAGCTTCGAAATCTCCATCTGCTTCAACTAATGCGTTTTTACAGTCCATCATTCCTGATCCTGTTTGTTGACGTAATTTATTTACATCTGCAGCTGTAATTGCCATAGAATATTATTTTTTTATGAATTAATCGTTGTTTTCTTCAGTAGAAGCTTCAACACTTGGTACTTCTTCTGTTACTTCTGCTACAACAGACTCAGCAATCACAGTTTCTTCAGCTACCACTTCTGCTTCCACAGGCTCAGTAACAACAGTTTCTTCAGTTGTTGCTTTAACATTACCAACTCTTTTTCTTGTTGTTGGTTTTGCTTCTGTAGCTTCTTCGGATCCTTCTTGCTTATCAGTTTCTTTCGTGTTCTTGCGATCTTCTAAACCTTCTTTGATTGCTCCACAAATAGCATCTAAAATCAATGTAATTGATTTTGTAGCATCATCATTTGATGGAATAGGGAAATCAACCAATTTAGGGTTTGAATTCGTGTCTACCATAGCGAAAGTTGGGATATTCAATCTTTTTGCTTCATTTAAAGAAATATGCTCTTTCAAGATATCAACAATAAATATTGCAGCTGGCTGACGAGTCATGTCAACGATTGAACCAAAGTTTTTTTCCAATTTGTCACGTTGACGTGTTTTAAATAGACGTTCTCTTTTGTTCAATGTCTCCCAAGTACCATCTGATTTCATTTTGTCAATAGCTGACATTTTACGAATAGACTTTCGAGTTGTTTGAAAGTTTGTTAACATACCACCTGACCAACGTTCTGTTACGAAAGGCATATTGATTTCAGCTACTCGTTGAGATACTATCTCTTTCGCTTGTTTTTTTGTTGCTACGAAAAGAACCTTTTTACCCGATTTTGCAATTTGTTTCATTGCCGCACAAGCTTGATCGAGATGTGCTATTGTCTTATTAAGGTCGATAATGTGGATACCTTTTTTCTCTTCAAAGATATACGGCGCCATTGCCGGGTTCCATTTTCTTTTCAAGTGTCCGAAATGAACACCAGCTTCTAATAATTTTTCAAAACTAACTTTTGACATTCTTTTTTTTTTAAATTGTTTACATTCCTTTAATAGATCAACATTTAGAGGGTCACAACAAGGTTGCGAGGGTACACTAATGTTTGGATCCTAAACAGCGTTAAATAAATTTTAACGTTTAGAGAATTGAAATTTCTTACGTGCTTTCGGTTGACCTGGTTTCTTACGTTCAACCATTCTTGGATCACGTGTCATCAATCCTTCTGCTTTCAATAATGTTTTGTTTTCTTCAGCAACTACAACTAAAGCTCTTGAGATTCCTAAACGAATCGCTTCTGCTTGACCGTTGATACCACCACCGAATACATTCACTTTCACGTCAAATTGACCTTCTGTACTAGTGACTGCGAACGGTTGTTCGATTTTTGACTGAAGAACAGCAACTGGAAAAACTTCTTTGTAGTCTTTCTTATTTACGATCAATTTTCCTGTACCTTTTGAAAGGTAAACACGAGCAACTGATGTTTTTCTTCTTCCTAATGTGTTAATTATTTCCATACTCATTATTTGAATGTATCTAGGTTAAAAACTTCAGGCTTTTGAGCCTCTTGTTTGTGTTCCGTACCCGTATACACTTTCAAGTTTGTAAATAATCTTCTTCCAAGCGTGTTCTTAGGCAACATACCTTTAACAGCTTTTTCAATTAAACGCTCAGGATGTTTTCTTAACATATCTTGAGCTGAAGTAAAGCGTTGTCCACCAGGATATCCAGTGTAACGTACATACTCTTTGTTGACAAGCTTAGCGCCTGAGAAAGAAACTTTCTCTGCGTTGATAACGATAACGTTGTCGCCGCAGTCAGCATGAGGGGTGAAATTCGTTTTGTGTTTACCACGAATGATTTTCGCCACTTTACTCGCTAAACGACCAACAGTTTGGCCTTCAGCATCCACAACAAGCCACTTTTTATTAGCGGTCTCCTTGTTGCCGGAAACGGTTCTGTAACTTAATGTATCCACAATTTTACATTTATTAAAATAAGACAATATCCCTAAATTCGGGGTGCAAAGATATAACTTCTAAACTTTATTAACAAACGAATTTTGAAAAAAGAATTTAGAAAAGTTATTTGATAGAAATAGCAGTCAGTCAATGGTTGACATATTTGCTCTTATTTCTTCTTAAATTCATTGATTGCATTGACTGAAAAGTCACTTAGAATAAGCTTTCCGCTGATACTCGCTCTATCTGCAAGCAGTTGATCCCAGCCCTCGGTTCCTATCCAAAATACTTCTTTTAGTAAAGCCATTGCTTCAGGATTCGATTGCGCTAATTTTTCTGATAATTTTTTAATTTCACTATCCATGTCAACAGCATTCTCGAAAACATCAACATATAATCCTTTTTTCTTTGCCCAATCTGCAGATCTCCATTCTGTGGCGTTGATCGTCAATTCACTCATTGCCGATAGACCTATTTTTCTTTCTACTGCGGGACCAACAACAAACGGACCGATACCGACTGCTAATTCAGACAATTTAACATCGGCTGTTCTAGTAGCTAGGCAATAATCAACAGCAGAAGCAAGTCCAACGCCACCTCCAACAGCTTTGCCTTGAACTCGACCTATGATAAATTTCGGTGCTTTTCTGCAGGCATTAATAACATTAGCGAATCCAGAAAAGAAAACTTGACCTGTTTCGAAGTCTTGAATTGAAATTAATTCATCAAAACTTGCACCCGCACAAAACACCTTTTCACCACCAGATTTAAGAACAATTACTTTAACTGAATGATCATTCCCTAAATCAGTAATAGTTTGCGCTAATTTTTGAAGAATTTTGCCTGGTAATGAATTACTTAAAGGGTGCCCAAATTCAATTGTAGCTATTCCAGATGGACTGATTGCAAACTCTACAAAACCTTGATTTATTGCTGATGACATTTCTAAATGTATTTACTAAGAATCGAAAAGTGATTATTATCTTTTATTGAAAGGTTTTTTCTCAAATGGTTTTTTCTCAACTTCAGGCTTTTTAGTTGGTCTATTGCCTTTTGGGGAAGCAATCTTAACATCCAATTTACGGCCATTAATGTCCATTCCATTTAATGCGTTTATTGCATTTATTGCATGATCTGTGTCTTCCATTTCGATGTATCCGAAACCTTTTGAACGCTTTGTGTCTTTTTCATAAACTACATGCGCATAAGTCACAGGTCCAAATGCTGAAAAAGTTGTTTTCAAATCTTCTGAGGTAATTTCCCAATCAAGATTTGCAATGAATAAATTTACCATCTACTAAATTTGTGAGTAAAACTCACGTTTAACTATTACTTTAAAGTGAAACTGTCGGTGCCTATCAGGTTGCCTTCACAATAAATCTTTACTTTATAATTACCTTTTAATGCCTCTTCACCTTTCAGATCATAATAAATCGCAAGGTCAATTCGTTCGTTTTGATAATCTATTTCTTTTTTATCAGAATAAGCTATATTTCCTAAATCTGTCTGAACCGTATTACTTGATTTCGTCTGCATCGTTTTTCCATCTGGATTTATCACCTGCATATAAACAATTTTCTTACCTGAAGGAGTAATTGGATTTTCAGAAATTGTAAAACTCGATTTTATTTGAACTACCGAACGTGCATTCTTTGTAACCTCAGTTGTATTGTTCAATTTCATTTTAAGCCCGACTGAACCAAAACCAAATGCTTGCAATTTAGATCCTTTTTTAACTTGCGCACCTTTTTCTTCAGCGTCCAATTTAAACATGTCTCTTTCCTCTTTCGTAGTATTCAATGTAGTGGTTGTTTGATCCAAATCTGATGTAAGTTTCAAGTTCAATGTATTCAATGAATCTATTTGAATCACATAACTTTTCATAATACCACGTAACGTTTCGTTTTCTTTCCTCAATTGAAATAACTGAGAAGCTGACATGTTTTTGTTTTTATTTATCTGATCTATTAATGATTGAATTTTTTCTTTTTGAACGTTCAAAGAATCTGCTTTACTCTTGTCTTTTTCAATCAAAGCATCATACGTTTTCAACATATTCTTGAAATCAGTTTTTAAATCGTTTGACATATTACCAACATAACCAGCCATCATTTGATTCATTCCTTCCATATCAGATTTCAACAATGTTGTTTCATTCATACAATCATTTAACTGTCTGTTTTTATTAGACCAAAGATATGCCATCACAGCAAGTCCAACTAATAAAGCGAGTATGATTACAATGAACACTCCATTGCTTTTCTTTTCTGCTGATGCATTTATTTCTGACATATCCTTTTTTTTTAATAAACAAATGTAAATATAGATTTGGTGTCAAAAAAGTGTGAAATTGTTTTTTACACTTTTTTACCAAAACTTTAAAAAAATACTCCTCTAAATAACCTAAATTATACTAAAGTAACTGTGTATGAAAAACTCTCCATAATCTGATTAGAAAGTAATTTTTTACATGCTTCTTCTACTTTACTTTCTGCAATTTCAATTGAACCTGCTTCAACAAATAAGCGCACATGACGTCCAATTCTAACTCCATCTATTTCTGCTAATCCGATATTTTTCATACTGTTTGTTACTGCTTTTCCTTGAGGATCTAAAAGTGCGTCCAATGGCATAACGTCTATTTCAGCTTTGAATTTCATTTTTTTCTTTTTTAAAATACTTATTTTCTGTAACCGATAAAATCAATTGCAAAAATACAATTAATGGAATTGCCCAAACCAAAAATAAAGCAATTAATATTGCACTTATTAACAAAAAGGAAAATCTAATCTCATTTCCTTTCCATTTAAAGTTTTTAAATTTCAGTGAAAACAAAGGGATTTCTGACACCAATAAAAGACTCATTAACACGATTAAACCTACTAAGAAATAAGAATTAAAAACGTATCCAAAAATCCCTTCGCTGTATTTCCAAGTATCAAACTCTAACCATAAAATCAAAGGGAAAAATGTAAAGAAAATTGTATTTAAAGGAGTCGGAACACCAATAAAGGAGTCGGTTTGACGCTTATCGAGGTTAAATTTAGCTAAACGAAACATCGACATAAAAGGGATAAATAACGCAGTAAAAGGTAAAAATTTAATATCTGCATCCATGTTGTTTGGTACGCCATAAAATACAGCATTCACCCAATTGTGTATTTGAAAATTGACGTACGAAGGAAAGTTCATATCGAAAAAAGGTCCATCAATATAAATCGTAGCAATGATAACGACCATCATCAATATTCCGGGAGCCAAACCAAAAGTCACCATATCAGCCAAAGAATCTAGCTGTTTTCCAAATTCCCCTGTAACATTTAATTTTCGAGCTAAAAATCCATCAAAAAAATCGAATAATCCACCTAAAAAAATGGCAAAAGGTGCAATGTCGATTCTGCCTGCAAGTGTTAAAATTATTGCCATAACGCCACACATCAAATTTGCCGCGGTAAAAAGATTGGGTATATTGAACATTGTATATTATAATATGTTAATTTAACTTTGCCTAATAAGCAAAATGAATTAGATTTACATTTAGTAAAATTTACTTTTTACTACAAAGAACACAATTTTTTAATGAAAGTAATGTTATTAAGGTCTATTTTTCTTATTAAAACTTATAGAACTGTGAATTTTTATTCCTCTGTCATCTTTTCATTAATTGTTTCTGTCTCCTTCGCACAAGAAGATAAAGTTGCCCCAAAATATTCAAATGAATTCCTAGCAATTGGAATTGGTGCAGATGCACTTGGGCTTGGTAACGCGGTGACAGCTCAAACTGGCAATGTCAACTCAGGATATTGGAATCCTGCCGGTTTGACAAAAGTCACAAAATGGTTAGAAGTTGGAATGATGCATTCAGAATATTTTGCTGGAATAGCGAAATACGATTATCTCGGTTTGGCTCATGCAATTGACGAAAAAAGCACTGTTGGTTTCTCGGCTATTCGTTTTGCCGTTGATGACATTCCGAACACAACTCAATTAATTGACAATTCGGGTAATATCAATTATGACAATATCTCTACTTTCACGGCAGCTGATTACGCCTTTTTATTCTCTTATGCTCGTAAACTAAAAATTGAAGGATTAAGTGTAGGTGGGAATTTTAAAATTATTCACCGTAAAGTAGGTGATTTTGCAAAATCTTGGGGATTTGGATTAGATGCCGGTGCACAATACCAAATTAAAGATCGCTGGAAATTCGGTATAATGGCACGAGATATTACTTCAACATTTAATGCATGGGTTTTTACATTAGACCAGCAAACCCAAGAAGTGTTTTTGGCAACAGGAAATACACTACCACAAAATGGATTAGAATTAACATTACCAAGAATAATTTTAGCGAGTTGCGGTAAATTTAATTTAGGCAAAAAAGGAATTTATGCCGCTGGAGAAGTGGATTTAGATATTACAACAGACGGGAGAAGAAATACGTTAGTTCGAACTGGATTAGTTTCTATGGATCCACATTTTGGGTTAGAATTTGGTTTTAAAAGTTTTGTAGCTATTCGTGCCGGAGTTACAAACATGCAGTATATTAAAAACTTTGATGATACAAAATCATTAAATATCCAACCAAATATTGGATTAGGTGTTACAATTAAAAATTTTCATTTAGATTATGCCTTTACAGATATAGGCGATGCATCCGTTGCTCTCTATTCTCACGTCATATCCTTACGGATAAAGCTTGAAAAACCGAAAAACATGAAATAAAAATGAACTTGAAAATCTATATACTACTAATTCTTGCAACATTTAGTGCAAAACTTGTTGAGAGTCAAACATATGGTAACGAGTGGATTAATTATTCTCAAAAATATTATGCTTTCAATGTTAATACTTCAGGGATTCACAAAATAGATTATACTGCTTTATCCAATTCTGGAATTCCAGTAGGAACTTTTTCATCACAAAATATTCAACTATTTGGAAGAGAAAATGAAATTCCATTGCACATTGAAGATGGTGGTGACTTAACAATGGATCCGGGAGATTACATCTTATTTTACGCAGAAAAAAATGATGGATGGTTAGATTCAACCCTTTACGATACACCGACGGACATTGGAAATCCAAAATATAGCTTATACAATGATACGATTCAATATTTTTTAACTTGGAATAATTTAACAACAAATTTGAGATTTACTGTTGAATCTGATTTAAATTTTGCATCCTTCACTCCATCCAATTATATCTTATTTGAAAAATTTCAATCCAATTCATCATCCTATAATGAAGGTGAAAAATCATCTGATGCTTCAAGTTCATTTTTCACATCTGGTGAAGGATGGGGAAGTACGCCAATAAATGGCGTTTCGGGATATGTCTGGGATTGGAGTACAACACCCATTGATAACGTTTATCAAGGATTAGATGCTCCACTGGTGCAATATCGAGCTGTAAGTGTTGGTGTTTCAAATGCTTCTTCAACTGGATTAGGTAATCACCATACATTGCATACAATTGGATCATCCAATTATGTTATTCAAGACTCTATTTTTACTGGTTATAAAGCTATTCATATAACAAAATCCTTTCCTTCGAGTATTCTACCCGCTTCAGGAGGTTCAAATTTTAAGGTTTCGATAGTAGGTGATCAAGGAGCTTTGACAGACTATCAATCGATCAATTTTTGGTCTTTTTTATACCCTCGAATTCCAGATTTATCAGGTGCAAATAAAGCAATTTTTAACGCAGAAAATAATTTATTAGAAAGTAAAATACGAATTGATCTAACGAACCTTTCAACTACAAATCCATTGGTTTTTATTTTAGGAGATACCCCTCGAAAGGTTTCATTAACAGCGAATGGAGGAAGTTACAGTATTTTGTTTCCGAATAGTGCTAATGGTATAAGTCAACAGATTATTTATCAGGAAAATAGCACCGTATTTTCTATTACAAATTTGGAAGCTGTAAACGGATCAGGATTGTTTACAAATTTCAATCTATTAAGTGCAGAAAAGGCTTTACTGATGATTTATAATCCTGCGTTGCAAGCAGCATCGGTTGATTATGCATCCTACAGGATGTCAGCTGCTGGTGGAAATTACAATGTAATCCTAGCCAACGTCAATGAATTGTATCAACAATATGGTGGTGGAATTGAAAAACATATCAATGGAATAAGAAGGTTTTCACATCACATTTATGATTTAGCTACATTAGACAAACCAGTTGGATTGTTTTTAATGGGTAAAGGGATTCGGGAAGCCAATGTTGGAGGAATTACCTCAACTGGTCCAGGATCAAGAACTAATTCAACAAATTTTGCAGCTTCTTTGATTCCATCCTTTGGTCAACCTTCAAGTGATGCCTGTATTACATCGAATTTACCTGGGACAACACGCTGGGCACCTTTAATTCCAACAGGGAGAATTGCTGCAAAAACAAATCAAGACTTAAGTGATTATTTAGAGAAAATCAAACTTTATGATTTAGAACAAGACCCTTTATCTGTCTATAATTCTGCAGCAAAAGACTGGCAAAAGCAAATATTACATTTTGTCGGTGGCACTGATGCAAGCCAGCAAGCCACTTTTCAAAGTTATATGAATTCCATGGAAAGTATTATTGAAAATGAATATTTTGGCGGACATGTTTCTACTACCGCGAAATCGGATGACAATCCCTTGAATCCTTCTGAATTAAACGACTTAATGACGCGCATACAAGAAGGTGTTTCTATGATTACATTCTTTGGTCATGCTGCTGCAACATCTTCAGGATTCGAAATAAATATTGATGATCCATCAAATTGGAACAATCAAGGAAAATATCCATTGATAATTACAAATTCATGTTACAACGGAAACATTTTTCAAAATGGGACTTCTAAATCAGAAGAATTTGTAAACATTCCAAATTATGGTGCAATTGCTTATATTGGCACTATTAACCTAGGTTTTGCAAGTACTTTATATCAATATTCAAGCGAATTATACAGTAATTTCAGTGTTGCAAATTATGGTAAAACCTTAGGGAGTCAAATTAAAGCAACCATTGAAAATATTGAATTTATTGGTACTAATAATCTAACTATAGAAAGTACATGCTCACAAATGGCCCTCAATGGCGATCCGATGTTGAAACTAAATCCGCATCAAAAACCAGAAATTGAATTAACAGAACAAGGTATCAGTTTTCTCCCTCAAGATCTTGACCTTACAGTTGATAGTATTGAAATGAGAATTGCTTTAAAGAATTTAGGTCAATCAATCATTACTAATTTCTCTGTTGATGTTACAAGAAATTTCCCTTCTACATCTATCGATTCTGTTTATACTTTCTTTATTCCTGAGCTTCATTATACAGACACACTTGTTTTCAAAATGCCTTTACAAGCGAATATAGGAATAGGAATAAATACATTTACAATAAAAGCTGATCTACCCACATTTATTGATGAGCAGTATGACGAAATAAATAACAACCAAATTGTAAAAACACTATTCATCAATGTAGATGGAATTGTTCCTGTCATTCCTTATGAATTTGCTGTTGTTCCGATTGATAGCGTTACTGTAAAGGCATCAACAATAAACCCAATTGCTGATTTTAACACCTACCGTTTTGAAATGGATACAATAGATTTTGAAGGAACCCCAAGTCCATTTCATCGGTTTGCTCTTGTTTCAGGTTATGGTGGAGTTAAAGAAGTAAATCCATCTCAGTGGTTTTTAAGTAGTAACGGAATGCCTTCAACTTTGGTTTGTACAGATAGCACCGTTTATTTTTGGAGAGTATCTGTTGTTGACCCAATTCCTATTTGGAGAGAAAGTTCGTTTCAATATATAACGGGTAGAGAAGGATGGGGACAAGATCATTTTTATCAGTTTAAGAAGAATGGGTTTAATGGTATTCTTTACAACAGGCCTTCACGGAAACGTTTATTTGGAGCGAATAATAAACAACTTACATGTGAAGTCAAATATTCAAGTGCTATCCCTAACATATATTACAATGCTTATTCAATCGATGGCCAAGAAAAAGAATACGGAATATGTTCGTATACACCTTCTTTTTATGTTGCAGTTGTTGATGCGATAACATTAGAGCCTTGGGGAACGAGATATGGACCAGCGAATCCAACCCATAACTTTGGAAATGCAAATGATAATGGCGCATGTAGACCTAGAGTTGAAAACTTTTTTATTTTCCGTCAAAATGATCCAAATCAAATAATCAACTTTCAAAACATGATTGCAGCAGTTCCTGATAGTCATTACATTTTGGTTTACTCTCCAATGACAACCTTGTATGATCAATGGGATCTTTTAGCACCATCGTTGTATTCGACCTTCCAAAATCTCGGTTCTGATAGTATTGTTTCAGGTCGACCAAATCTACCTTTTGCATTTTTCTGTAGGAAAGGTGATCCGAATACAGTTGTTGAATTATTTGCTCAAACGGCTGGAGAAGACCTTCATTTAGAAGGAGATTTAATCGGTTCGGATTATTTGGGACAAGAAAATTCAACTCTTATTGGACCAGCAGCTGAATGGGGAGCAGCTTATTGGAAACAGGATTCCTTGGAGCTTGTAAATACCGATTCAACTGTTTTATACATTCGAGCATTCGATATAACTGGGGCTTTCCAATTTGAAACGACACAACAATTTTCTCACAATGATTCAATATTAAATTTAAATTCAATTGTTGATGCAAGTTTATATCCGTTCATACAATTAGGTGCTTATTATGAGGATACGGTAAGTTTTACACCAGCACAAATTGATCGCTGGCATGTGCTTTATACTCCTCTTCCTGAAGCGGCAATTGACGGAAGCACGGCATATACTTGGCTGCCTGCAACCGACACGTTAAATGAGGGACAAACAGTACAATTTGCGGTTGATGTTAAAAACATTTATACTATTCCGATGGATTCATTGCTGATCAGTTATTGGGTACAAGACAACAATCAAATCAAACATCCAATTGCTTATGCACGACAAGATTCGTTGCTAGTGAATGACGTATTCAGAGATACGATTACATTTTCAACTCAAGGACTTGCTGGAATCAATTCATTATGGATGGAAGTAAATCCTTACGTTAACGGAAGTGTTTATGTAACAGATCAGCCAGAGCAACAACATTTTAACAATTTACTTCAAATACCATTCTTTGTGAATGGGGATGTTATAAATCCTATTCTCGATGTAACATTTGATGGAAGACATATTTTAAATGGAGATATCATTTCACCAGAAAGCCAAATATTGATTTCTCTAAAAGATGAAAATCCTTATCTCATCATGGACGATATTTCTGATACCACATTGTTTGGAATTTACATAACGGATCCTGCCGGAATTCAAACGAGAATTCCATTTATGGATGCATCTGGAAATACAGTGATGCAATGGATTCCGGCTGAAAGTCAGTCAAAAAGATTTAAAATTTTGTATCCAGCTCTGTTCACCCAGAATGGTAAATACACCCTTTTTGTTCAAGGCTCTGATGAAAGTGGCAACTTATCAGGAGATTTAGAATACCGTATTACATTTGAAGTCATCCATGAATCGATGATTACTTACATGATGAATTACCCAAATCCATTTAGCACAAGCACTCGGTTTGTTTTCACCTTAACAGGAAGTGAAGTGCCTGATGAGATGATTATTCAAATCATGACTGTTTCAGGAAAAGTAGTTCGTGAGATTACAGAAGATCAAATTGGTACAATTCAGATTGGTCGAAATATTTCTGAATATGCATGGGATGGAACAGACGAATACGGCGATCCTTTGGCAAATGGTGTATATTTATATACGGTCAAAGCTCAAATCAATGGAGAGGATATCAAACACATGGAAACAGGTGCTGATTCTCATTTCAAGAAAGAGTTTGGGAAAATGTATATTATTCGATAACTAAAAAAACCTACAACTAAAAATCGCAGTATCGTCAACCAAAGACAAATCTCCGCGCCATTCGTCTAATTTTGAGAAGATGAGATTATTCATGTCTTCCATTTTCAAGGGGTAGTAACTGTGAACCAATTTGACGAGTTTTTCACTTCCGAAAAATTCTTCTTTTTCATTTTCTAGTTCCACTACTCCATCTGTATATAGTACAATTGTTGTATTGGGTTTAAGTATTTTTTTACCAACATGTATAAACGGTAATTCATCTAACATTCCTAAACCAATGCATCCTTCGGAAAGCATTTCAACCTTCTTTCCGTTCGTTATAAAAGGATGATTGTGACCAGCATTGACATACTTTAATTCACGTGAAGTTGCATTGTAATGTGCGATAAAAAATGTAATAAATTTCTCACCTTTAGCACTTCTCATCACTTTTTTATTCAATTCTTCCAACAAAAATTCCATTTCAAAACGCTGGTAATTGAAAAGTGTTCTTATTGTTGCTTGAAAATTTGCCATCAACATTGCAGCTCCAATTCCTTTTCCAGAAACATCAGCAATGCAAATCATGTATTCGTCATCTCCTAAAGGAATAAAATCATAATAATCACCTCCGACTTCATGTCTAGGTGTATATTTTGCTGAAATGTCCATCTTTCGATTAGAGGGTAATTCTGATGGAAATAACAATTTTTGCATTTCAGAAGCGACTTCAAGCTCCTTTTTGATGCGTTCTTGGATGATACTCAAACGAGCCATGCGCTGATTCTCGATTGCAACGACAATAATATTTGTCAAGGTTTGCACAAAACTCATATTCTCCAAACTTTCTGATGGAGACGTTTGGTCTTTAATTATATCTGAAAATAATAAATAAGCGAGTGGTTTATCTTTGTGAAATACAGGAACAATCACATCAAATTCTGTCAATATTTTTGAATGAGACGACTCAATAACGGTTATTTCCTTGAAACGTAAAAGATCTCGTTGAACATCAATTTCTTTTACCTTTCCTTTTATTCCAATTTTCAGAAGGCAATTCCATTCATCTTGCCTATTAAAAAGTACGAAACGTTTAAATCCTAATTGTTCTTTTAAAATAAACTCATAAATGCGAATCAATTGATGCATTCCTAAGTTTGCATTTATTGCAGTCGTAATTTCTAGCAAAGAATTTAATTTAAAATCTTTGAGTTCAATCTGATTTTCTAAATCCTTTACTAGCTTGTTAATCATTTTACCAAATTAATTTGAAATTCGCAGCAAGAAATATTTTGATGTAATGCCGATATAGTTTGAAAAAAGTTCAAGGTAATTGGACTTTATTGAAAACATAATCGGTATTATAATTTATCCAAGATTTTTGGCAATTGACGCACGGCAGCCATTTCTCTAAATTTTTCTTTTGCTTCCCCACAAGGACTTCCAAAATATGTTTTACCACCTTCTAAATCCTTTGCTATTCCAGATTGAGCATAAACAGTAGCCCCTTCACCAATAGTAATATCACTTGCACAACCTACTTGTCCCCAAAGAGTCACTTTGTCTTCAATTCTAACACAACCTGCAACACCAACATTAGCTGCCATTAAACAATGTTTCCCAACGACTGTATCATGACCGATTTGAACTTGGTTATCAATCTTCGTTCCCTCTCCAATGGTTGTAATACCAGAAACTCCAGCGTCAATCGTGCAAAGTGCTCCAATTTCAACATTTTTGTGTAAGTGAACACCACCGCATGAATGCATGCGATCATATCCTTCAGGTTTCTTTTTGTAATAGAAGGCATAATGCCCAATGACAGAATTTGGACCAACAATTACATTTTCGTCAAGCGTACAATCATCTAAAACACATACTCCAGGATGAAGTGTTACATTTTTTCCAATTTTAACACGGTGTCCAATGAACACATTCGGGTATATTATTGCACTTGGATCTATTTCACAATCATCGCCAATTACAGTCGTTTGAGGCTTGTATGGAGCGAAATATTTTGTGAGTTTATTATAATCATCAAAAGGAGCCTTTGAAATTATTAATCCTTTTCCTTCAGGACAATCAACTTCCTTGTCAATTAAAATTGTTGTTGCAGCACTTTTTAAAGCTTTATCATAATATTTAGGATGGTCGACAAAAACCAAATCACCGTTTGTTACAACGTGAATTTCATTTATCCCCGTTACCAGATGATTCGGGTCTCCAACAAATTCACAGTCTATAATTGCGGCAATTTCTTTTAAGGAATAAGGCTTGTCTAACTTCATTATTTCATTTTTGTTAAAATTACAATCAAAAAGCCCAGCTTTTAATGCAAATCAATAGACTTTTCCTCTCAATTTTGTTAATAGATAAACCCTAGCATTTTGCTTGTTTAGAATTCTAATTGTAGCTTTTTTTTTACTGATGTTTTTAAAGGCTGATCAGGTTTAAATCAATTTCATTTTGAACCAAATTAAAGCACGAATGTAACAGCTTCTCAAACTTCAAATTATGAAAACTTCAAAATTAATTACAACAGCATTTATCCTTTTTTTCTTTAATAGTTTTGGTCAAACAAAATTGATTTCGCATAAAAGTCATAGTGGATCAAACACAACATTTTCAAATTCTATCAAAAAGAATTTATTCAACATCGGTGAGTCAAATTTCGGAATGGCTCCAGAAAGATTTGTTCGCAATTCCAATTTAGATACAGTGAAATTACTTTCTCCTCATGTTGCAGTAATGATAACAAGCGAAAGTTGTTTGCGAGACGATTATAGTAGAAATAAAAGTTCGATGGAATTATGGAGTGCTGGAACAGATACCGTTTATAACCACGATGTTTTCAATTCAAAAAATTCCATAGCACAAATAAAATCAAAACTTAAAAACAATTATTTTTTCGATAATTCAGTCGACAACATTGTTTTCATAGGTTTTGACGGGAAATATGCGATAGTGGCTCCAAAAAGTCAATTACCCGTTAATGCTGACAGTACTAAATCACTTGACAGAAAAAACAATTCACAAGTTTATAAACGACCATCACTTTTTATGATGGTTATATTTGCCATTCTTACGAAATTTTTCAAAACACCTTTTTGATTCCTTTCAATTGATGAAACAATTTTTGAAAATTTTTCTCCTATCATTTATTGGATTATCTATATTATTCATTCCGATGACTTGGAATTTAATTCCATTTCATGGTCAAATCACCTCGTTCGTCTTTGGGTCCTTAATAAAACATATTGCCTTTTCAATAAACACTGAAATCGCTCTCTTTGATTTTTCTTCTGACTCAAAAGGATTGTATTTTTTACTTTCGTTTTTGGCAATATTATCAATGATATTAACTCCTTTTCTTTTGAGATTCTTCTCCCAAAATCAACTTGAAAAGTTCAGAAAATATATCGTTTTAATTACTACTTATTATCTAGCTTTTATCCTAATGAAATATGGGTTTGACAAAGTTTTTAAAGCACAATTTCATCTCCCAGAACCTAATATTCTATATACGCCTTTCGGTAATTTGGATAAGGACATTCTCTTTTGGTCAACCATGGGAACATCCTATTCTTATAATTTATTCATGGGTTTTATGGAGATAATACCTGCAATTTTTATTCTTTTCAATCGAACAAGGCAAATCGGACTATTGGTTTCATTGGGAGTATTGATTAATGTCTTTGCAATTAACCTTTCCTTTGATATATCAGTAAAACTATTCTCAGGTTTTCTGATATTAATTAATTTATTCTTGTTGATTCCTACATTGAAAGTAGTGTGGAATGTTTTAGTGTTGAAAAAACAGTCGGGCTTAATTGAATCAACAGGTTTGCTGATAAATTCAAAATCAACTAAAATTATACTTAAATCAATTTTGATTTTCATCCTTTTTTTAGAATCACTTTCACCATATTTATTGAAAGGGAATTTCAATGATGATATTGCAAAACGTCCTTTTTTACATGGAGCTTATGAAGTTCAGGAATACGATCAAAATGGAGCTGTTTTATACGGCAATAACGTTCCATTAAAAAGAATCTTTATCCACAGAGATGGTTACCTCATTTTTCAAAACCAACAAGAAGAAATGACTGATTATAAATTGGAAATTAATCAAATTAAAAACACTTTTATCCTAACAGATTATGAATTGAATAAAACGACTATAAGTTATTCTTATTCAAAACGAGATCGTTTATTGAAACTTTCATCTACCAAAAATGGCGATACTCTAATGATAAAAACCAAAGCAATTAACTGGCAACAATTGCCTGCTTTACAAAAGCAATTTCATTGGACAGTTGATTGAATCAGTAATTCAATAAATCTCCAAGTGCCGTTTTTACTTTTTCCGAGTTCGTCAATAATTCAGCCTCCAAAATTGAATTCAAAGGAATCGCTGGTGTATCAACTGAACCAACAATTGAAACCGGTGCGTCTAAAAACTTGAAATTATCCCGTTGGATTCTTCCCGCTAAACCTAATGTAAAAGAAGCTTCCACAGATTCTTCTGTTACGAGCATTACCTTTCCATGTTTTTGAGCAACAGTATTAATCAAATCGTGATCAAGTGGATTTAACGTTCTTAAATCAACAATTTCTACCCTTCCTTCAAATGCTTTAGTTGCTTCTAATGACCAATAAATTCCTCTGCCATAAGTAATAATAACGCATGATTCTCCTCTTGAAATTGAAGTTTCAGCTGCTTCTTGAACTACTCTTCCTTTACCAAATGGGATAATATAATCTTCATCTGGTTCTATGGACATCGCTCCTTCTGTTCCTGGTATTTTTGACCAATATAATCCTTTATGTTCCAACATTACGACTGGATTTGGATCATAAAAAGCTGCTTTCATTAAGCCTTTTAGATCTGCCCCAGTTGATGGATAAACTACTTTTATTCCTCGAATATTTGTCAAAATCGATTCAACACTTGATGAATGATAAGGACCACCTGATCCGTAAGCGCCAATAGGAACACGAATTACACAACTAACTGGCCATTTGCCGTTTGATAAATAATAGGAACGTGAAACTTCAGTAAATAATTGATTCAATCCTGGCCAAATATAATCTGCAAATTGGACTTCAACGAACGGTTTTAAACCAACAGCTGACATTCCAACAGTTGAACCAATAATAAATGCTTCTTGAATTGGCGTATTGAAAACACGGTCATCACCGAACGTTTGAGCCAATGTTGCGGCTTCTCTAAAAACTCCACCTAAACGCCCCCCTACATCCTGACCATAAAGCAGTGCTTCAGGATGTTTAGCCATTAATTCTCTTACGGCAAACAAGGCAGAATCAACCATTACGGTCTTCTTCTTTCCTTTTGGTTCACGCTCTCCCTTTTCCTCAGTAATTGGTGTAGGTGCGAAAATAAAATCAGTAATAGAACTTGGAGTTGGTTCTTCAGCGTTCAATGCTTTTTCGTATTCTGCGTCTACAAATTTCCGTGTATCCGCTTCAATGTTAATAATATCGGACTCATCAACACCCGCATTTCGCAAATTATCCTTCAATTGCGGATAAGGGTCTTTTGATGCTGCTTCTTCTAAATCATCACGGTACCATTCTTTGCGCACACCAGATGTATGATGTCCTAATAATGGAACTTTCGCATGTATAATAAATGGCCGACGTTCTTCTCTTACAATTGCAAAAACTTCCTGAACTGTTTGATATGAAAGTTCAAAATCGCTTCCATCAATCGTTCTTACTTCAATTCCATTAAACCCTTTCGCGTATTGAGTGATATCTTGCGCGCGCGTCTCAGCGGCATTTGCTGAAATATCCCACCCATTATCCTGAACCAAATAAACGATTGGATACTGTTTTAAAGCAGCCATTTGCAGTGCTTCAGAAACTTCGCCTTCTGTGCATGATGCATCACCTAGTGAACAAACAACAACAGGATTTTCACCTCCAAAATCTTCCGCCAATCCTTGTTTCTCTTTGTATTGAATTCCCATTGCAATCCCTGTAGTTGGTATCGCTTGCATTCCAGTTGCAGATGATTGATGCGTGATTTTAGGCATATTATCACGCTTCAAAGATGGATGACAATAGTATGTTCGTCCGCCTGAGAATGGATCTTCTTTTTTAGCAAAAACTTGAAGCATCAATTCGTATGGAGTCATACCGATACTCAATAAAATACTGTCATCACGATAATATGGAGAAACCCAATCTTGGGGTTTTAATTGCATTCCAACAGCAATTTGAATTGCTTCATGTCCTCGAGAAGTAGCATGAACATATTTTGCTGTAATCTCTTTGTTTACTTCGTATTTTTCAGCTAAAGTTTTAGCAGTACACATAAATGTGAATGCACTCAATAATGTTTCTTTCGAAACTTTTTCTTTAACCGATTTTGATTTTGAAACTGCAGTTCCCATTCTCCTCTATCCTATTTTATGGTTTCAAATATAGTAAAAACTCAAGTTATTATTAACTGAATTCCCTTTCTAAACAAGATTTATCTCTAAATTCAGAAAGGGAATTTTAGCTTAATATAGTTAAATAGCGTTCCAGACAATCTTTTTCGACTTGTGCTACCATCAAATGAAATGCTTCTTTATTGTTTTCAGTTTGAACTTTTTCCAATGCATTGTAGTAATTCATTCGGCTTTCATTATCCCCTTTTATGTTAGCAATTACAAATCCATTTTTTAATAAAATCAAATTCATTATTAATCTTGACGTGCGACCATTTCCATCAATAAAAGGATGAATAGTAACCAAACGTTCATGCATTTCAGCAGCTAAAATAACAGGATGCAAAATGTTCTTGTTTATTTGAAACCACTCAAAATATTCTTCCATTTTTTTTGGCACAATGAATGGCTGAGGAGGCAAATGAGAACTACCCTTTATCATCACCTGAACGTTTCTATATTTGCCAGCATACTCAGGCATAATTCCACGTAAAATCAAATTATGAATAGTTAAAATTTCTCGCTCATTTATTTGTACTTTTCTCAACATCAAATCTTTCACATATTCAATTGCATCTTTATGATTTATAGCCTCCAAATGCTCACGCATACTTTTTCCAGAAATTGTCAAGCCTTCATTTATGACTAAATCTGTCTCTTTTAAGGTTAACGTGTTTCCTTCAATACGATTACTTTCAAAAGTATATTCTAATTCTAAAGCTTGCGCAATTCGATAACTATCAAACTGCCTTAATTGATCTAATTTTGCTTTTAATTTATCAATTTCTAATAATAAATTTTGAAGACTACTTGAGAAACCTACAGTTGATTGCTTATACGTAGCCAACTCCTCTTGAACAAGCTGAATTGCTTCGTGTGCATAGTTTTCACCGCCTATTTCATTTAGAATCTTTTCTTTAAGCCATAAAATCATTAAATCATTATATGGCAAATCCAAAACATCAGACAATTTCTTTATTTGATTTTTCGTAGGAATACGAGCTCCATTTTCAAATTTACTAATCAAAGCTTGATCAATTCCTAAAAATTGCGCAAGTTCTCTTGTTTTGAAATTCTTATTTATTCTGGATGTTTTGAGTAAAGTTTTCATTTGTCAAATATTATCATGACAAATTTAGTCATATTTATTTGGTAATCCTAACAATTAAACTACTTCAACTTAATTCTTTCATCAATTGATCAAATGCAGCCTTTAGCTCAGCCAATTCAATTTCAACTTTTGAAAGGCGTTCCTCCATTTCGCTCAAATTTTTTCTTGCCGGTTCAGCTTGATTAAAATAATCTTCATCCAACGCTGGAACCTCAGAAAATAAGTGGCAATATCTTCCTTCTTTTTGACCAGGTTTCTTTTGTAGCAACTGGACGAAGGGAATTTCATACGTTGAAAGATTCTCCAATGTTTGTTGAACTTCTGCTAGATCATCAAATTCAAATAATCTTCCTGAATTCGAGTTGATTTCACCAGCGGTTAGTGGCCCTCTAAGCATCAACAAGCATAGAACTGCTAATTCTGCTGGATCCAAAGGAAAACGAACTGCCAAATTATGACGGTATTTGATTGCTCTACTTCCACCACCAATCACATTTCCAGCCATTTGTTTCTTTTTCAAGGAGTCAAGCGCCAAAACAACAATACCCTCATCATATTCTACTACTGGATGTCTTGCTGATTTCTGATTACAAGCTGTTACCAGAGAATTCAACGTCATTGGATAATAATCCGGGGTTGTTTTACTTTTTTCGATCATTACAGCCAATACGCGAATTTCTTCTGCAGTTAGCTGGGGTAAAAGCATTGACTCTTCCATTGAAAAATTATTTATTTTCCTCAATAATATAGGTTAAAACTTTTTCCATCAAGTGAACACGATCTTTACCTGTTACGTTATGCTTGTGCATTGGTTAAGGGAAGAAATCCATTTGAATTCCAAGATCAACAAATTTCTTAATCAAGGCGTAATTATGTTGCATCACAACTACATCATCAACAGTTCCGTGAATCAACAATAATTCTCCTTTTAAATTACCGGCATGTGTCATTAAACTTGCTTTCTCATAACCTTTAGGATTTTCCTCAGGACGGTCCATGTATCTTTCACCGTACATAATTTCATAATATTTCCAATCGGTAACTGGTCCACCAGCAACACCAACTTTAAATACATCAGGATTTCTAAGCATTAGCGAAGTTGTCATGAAACCACCAAAAGACCAACCATGAACTGCCAATCTATTTCCATCGACATACGGTAATGATTTCAAGTATTCGACACCGGTTAGTTGGTCTTCCATTTCCAAATCGCCTAACTGTCTGTGGATTTGTGATTCAAATGCAAAACCTCTTTCTCCAGAACCGCGACCATCAAGTGTATAAACCAAATAACCTTGTTCTGCCATCCAATACATCCATAAATTAGCACCGTCTAACCAAGAATTGGTTACCATTTGTGCATGTGGACCACCGTAAACATAAACCATAACTGGATATTTTTTAGAAGGATCAAAATTGCTTGGTTTAATCAAACGCGTATATAATTTTGAACCATCTTTTCCGACTAATGTGCTTATTTCCCCTGTTCCAATTATAACATCATTCAATTTTTCTTTGCTCTCAATTAACTTTTTTGTAGTCTTTCCAATGGTTGCCCAAATCTGTGCATTATGAGGAACTGTATGACTAGAATAGGCATCATAAAAATATTTGCCATCTGTCGTTAAAGAAAACTCATGCGTTCCTTCTGCTTTTGTAATTAATGTTTGTTTTCCTGCCAAATCCACAGAATAGACCAATGTATTTGTTGAATTGTCGCCTGTTGCTGCAAAATAAATTGTTTTACCACCATTTTTTGCTGTTAGAATTTCTTTCGTCACGAACTTATTGGCAGTTAATTGCTTAATTAGTTTACCATTAAAATCATAGTAATAGAGGTTATTAAATCCATCTTTTTCTGAAATCCAAATGAAATTATTTGAACTTTCACTTGGGAAAAATGCTGGATGTTCTGGTTCTACCCATTTTTCATTTGTTTCCTCTAATAACGTTTTTACAAAATTCCCTGTTTTAACTTCATATACATTTAACCACATATGGTTTTGATCACGGTTAACCTCTGCAATTACAACATAATTATTATCAGGCGTAAACGTTAAATTGGTCAAGTAATCATCCTTTTCACCTTTTGGGTTAATGAATACTGTTTTTTTGGTCATTAAATGATAAATCCCAACGCGAGGGTTTTCCGATTTTTGACCAGCCATCGGATATTTAATCGGCATTAATTCCCCAGGAGTTTCATTGATATTCAATAAAGGATAATCATGAACATTTGTTTCATCCTTTTGATAAAATGCTAAATGTTGACCATTTGGCGACCAAAATAATCCACCAGTAATGCCAAATTCACTTCGTGCAATTGCTTGTCCAGAAACACTATTTTTATCTGCATTATCCGTGACAATCAATTTTAATCCTTCTAAAGTATGGACATAAACATTGTTACCGATTGTAAATGCCACATTTTCAGAAGCAGAATGGAAAAGAGCATTTTCAGCAGTTTCGTCCAAAGAATGTATCATTTTTCCTTTTCCTGATACAGTATTAAACGAATAAAAATTTACACCATTATTTATAAAGAAATCTGTTGAATTTTTCCATTCCAAACCAAAGAAACTCGACAATTCACTGTCTAGTGCAGTATTTATAGTTTGAATTGTAAACCACTCTTGATCTTTAGGATTTTTTACCGACGATTTAAACATCGTTTGGTAATTTTTACTGAAAAAAGTATAACAATCAGTATTTGGAATCCACTGGAAACCATTCATTCTATCAGGTCCGTAAGTTCGATATTGATTCGAAACTGCATCTTTCAAAGTCAATTCCTTTTTTTGAGCAAAAACCACTGTTCCCAGCATGATTGCTCCAATAAATAATACTTGTTTTAACATATTCTATTTATTTAAATTTTAAATCATTCGCAACTTGCAACTTGTAACTAGCAACTTGTAACTAGCAACTTTCAATTTCTCCTAATCAATTTATTGAAAAAGCTTTCGACTGGCTTTCCAGCTTCATAACATTTCAAGACTATTTTATCTAATTCATCTGACAAAACAGTTTCAGCATCAAATTCTGCATAAAAATACCATTGTTTATTAAAAATCAAAGGTTCTTTCTCGGCTGCCTCTCTTAATTCTTTCGGAATGATTTTATTTTTCTCTCCTTTAATTTCGCCAAAAACTTCTTTGAAAACTGGATTCTCATAGACTTTTTGAAAACTTGAAATATCACTTGCGATTCCCTCTCTCACAATCAGCAAGTCTTCCTTGTCAATTTCGTATACTCCTCCATATACACGAACATGTTCAGGTCCAAATTCAAAATAAACACCATTTACTGCCTTACTTTTTTTTCCTTCAGGAGCCACAACGGCCGAAACCATCATCTTATAGGGAATCTTATCTTTTGAAAATCGGATGTCTCGATTAATTCGGAAAATGCAATTCTTAGCTTCTAAATCTTTGAATACGTTATCCGATTTTGCGAGTTCGTCAATTATATGTTGAACGAATAGCTTAAACGGTTCTTTTACAGAGTTTTCATAGCGCTTTCTGTTCAAATCAAACCAATCTTTGTTGTTGTTAGGTGCTAGGTCAATGAAAAACTGAAGAAAATCAGGTGCGAAAAAAGCCATACTTTTTGAATTTATTCAAAACTAATGAATCTCATTGAATTTTCAATTCTCAGGAATCAGTAACTTTACGAAAAAATAATAAAATTATGAAGCACGTTTCATTAGCAAGTATTGAAAAAGCAATTCAAAAAGTTGACAATCTAGACGACGACGCATTAGAGGAATTATCTGAGCAATTAGCCAAAAAACAAGAGATTTTGTTAGGCTATGTTATGTCTGCTGCAATTGAATATAAAAATGAAAAACTTGAAGGTTTACTCGTTTATTATTACTGTTTAATTTCTGAATGTTTTGCAATTGAAGGAATTGAATTGAGAAACGTAACCGAAGAAGATATTGATGCTTTTGAGGAGCCTTATTTTGATATGTTGGATACGTATTTCGAAGATGACGATGATGAAGTTTTAGAGAATTTTTGTGACCAACCAGAACTTGCTCAATTTATGGCGATGGAAATTTCAACTTCTGATGAAGATGGAACTTCATTAGATGATGAAACAGCAACACAATTATTCATTGTGACATTGGCTATGATTTCATTAATGAATCGTGTGATTCAAATATAATTCTACACCATTTTTTTCATGAAAAGTCCGCAGGAGATTACTTCAATGATGTTATCAAATGATCTTTTTAGCCAATGGATGGGTATTGAGATTCTTTCAATAAAAGAAGGCTTTTGTGAATTAACAGCAACTGTTAAAAAAGAAATGTTGAATGGTTTTGAAATCTTACATGGCGGAATTAGTTACTCGTTATCTGATTCCGCTCTTGCTTTCGCCTCTAATTCTTATGGAAATAAATGTGTAAGCATTGAAACGTCAATTTCACATGTTCGTCCAGCAAAAATTGGCGACATTCTAACAGTAAAATGTACTGAACTTCATCGCAGTAAAACGATTGGAATCTATGAAGTAATTATTACAAATCAAGAGCATAAGAAAATTTCTATTTTTAAGGGAACAGTTCATATCTCTATAGATTTCTGGTAAAAAAATATTCAAGAAATTTCCCTATTATTATATGTATGCATAAAATATTTTAGTACATTAGACGTGCAAAAAAATAGTTTATGTCCAAAAAACCTGAATTTTTATTTGATTTTGTTGTGCGTCATTCATGGCACCGCATATCAAGAATGTACAATCAAAAAGCTGCAGAACATGGCATGACTATGTCCATAGGTTTTCTCCTTATGTCTGTTGATAAAGAAGGTACACCCAGCACTCAATTAGGTCCAAAAATGGGAATGGAACCGACCTCTCTTTCTAGAACACTTAAAACAATGGAAGAGCGAAATTTAATTCGTAGAGAAGAGGATTTATCTGACAAACGTAAAGTGCTAATATTTCTAACTGAAAAAGGAATTGAGCAACGTAAAATGGTCAAGAATTTTGTCATTGGATTCAACGACCAAATTTTCAATAAAATTCCCAAAAGCAAAATGAACGCCTTTTTTGAGGTGGCTGAAAAAGTGGATTTGTTGATTGAAGAGGAAATGAAAAAAATATAACGCATCTTAATTTATTACATATGAACAGACATATTAAAAAAGTAGCCGTTCTTGGTTCAGGTGTCATGGGTTCCAGGATCGCTTGTCACTTTGCAAACATAGGATGTGAAGTGCTCCTTCTTGACATTGTTCCGCGAGAATTATCACCAGAGGAAACAAAAAAAGGTTTAAGCATTGAGTCTCCTTCTGTTAGAAATCGGATTGTAAATAGTTCGTTGCAAACAGCTATTTCTTCCAATCCATCTCCACTATATCGTAAATCATTTGCTCAAAGGATTACAACGGGAAATTTCGATGATGACATGTCGAAAATTGGAAGTTGTGATTGGATTATTGAAGTAGTCGTTGAACGCTTGGACATCAAACAAAAAGTATTTGAACAAGTTGAGAAATACAGAACTCCTGGTAATTTGATTACATCAAATACTTCTGGAATTCCGATTCACATGATGCTTGATGGTCGTTCAGACGATTTCAAAGCTCATTTTTGTGGATCCCACTTTTTCAATCCGCCACGTTATTTACACTTATTAGAAATCATTCCTACTCCTTCAACCAAACCTGAAGTAGTTGAGTTTTTAATGGATTATGGAAGCAGATTCCTAGGAAAGAAAACAGTTCTGTGCAAAGACACACCTGCTTTTATCGCAAACCGAGTTGGCGTTTTTTCAATCATGGCTTTGTTTCATGCGGTGAAAGAAATGAATTTAACGGTTGAAGAAGTTGACAAATTAACAGGTCCAGTTTTGGGTAGACCGAAATCTGCAACGTTTAGAACATGTGATGTTGTTGGATTAGACACACTAGTTCACGTTGCAAACGGATTAAAAGCAAATTGCCCAACAGACGAAGAAAAAACCCTTTTCGAATTGCCTGATTATATTTCAAAAATGGTTGAAAATAATTGGCTTGGATCAAAATCACAACAAGGTTTTTATAAAAAAGTAAAAACGGCTGACGGGAAAAGTGAAATTCTTGTATTAGATCTTAATACATTAGAATACCGTTCTGCTGAGAAAGTGAAATTCCCGACACTTGAAATGACTAAACCAATCGACGACTTAAAACAACGTACGAAAATGTTGTTCAAGGGAGTTGATAAAGCAGGTGAATTCTACAGAAAATTATTTGCAGGATTGTTTGCTTACGTTTCAAATCGCCTTCCTGAAATAACTGATGATCTTTATAAAATTGACGATGCCTTGAAAGCCGGATTTGGTTGGGAATTAGGCCCATTTGAAACATGGGACATCATCGGTTTGGATCAGGGACTAAAATTGATTGGAGATAATAATAAACAAGTTGCTACTTGGGTTTCTGAAATGAAAGCTGCCGGTTTTAGCACTTTTTATAATTTAGATAAAGGTCAAAAACAGTATTATGATGTTTCATCAAAATCGTATAAAACGATACCTGGAACTGAAAATCTTGTTATTCTCGATGCACTTCGAAGTGAAAATAAAATGTGGGGAAATGCCGATACAACAATTGTAAATCTTGGAGATGGAATTTTGAATATTGAATTTCATACTAAAATGAACACGATTGGTGGCGGTGTCATTGAAGGAATTAACAAAGCAATCGACCTCGCAGAAAAAGAATACAAAGGATTGGTCATTTCAAATACTGGACAAAATTTCTCTGCTGGCGCTAATGTTGGAATGATCTTCATGATGGCTATTGAACAAGATTATGATGAGTTGAATTTTGCGGTAAAAGCATTCCAAGATACGATAATGCGTGTGCGTTATTCAAATATCCCAGTTATTGTAGCGCCTCATAACATGGCACTAGGTGGTGGATGTGAAATGTCAATGCATGCTGATAAAGTTGTAGCTCACGCAGAACTTTACATGGGACTTGTAGAATTTGGAGTTGGTTTAATTCCAGGTGGTGGTGGTTCTAAAGAATACGCAAAACGCCTTTCTGAAGAATTACATGCTGGTGACATTAAAATCAATCGCTTAAGAGAACGTTTCTTAACAATTGGACAAGCCAAAGTTTCAACTTCTGCTTATGAAGCATTTGATCTTGGGTATTTAAGAGAAGGCATTGACGAAGTAGTTGTAAGTCGTGATCATCAATTATCTCGTGCTAAAGCAGCTACATTAGAATTGGCTAACAAAGGATACATTGCTCCAAAAAGAGAGAAAAATATAACAGTGATGGGTCAAGAAGGATTAGGAATAGTTTATGTGGGAGCCAATTCAATGTTTTCGGGAAATTACATGTCAGACCATGACCGTGTGATTTCTGAAAAACTTGGTTTTGTTCTCTGTGGAGGTGACTTAAGTGAGAATACAGTTGTTTCTGAGCAATACTTGTTAGACCTAGAACGAAAAGCGTTCTTAGAATTATGTGCTGAACGTAAGACCTTGGAACGATTGGAATCGTTGGTGAAAAACGGTAAGATCCTACGGAATTAGACTTTAGGATTTTAAGACAGAAGGACATTAAGACTTTATTTATTGGGAAAAATAATATTTTGAAGAAGGGACACAATTTTAGGGAATTAAAAATTTGGAAAGAATCAATGACTCTGGTAAAGAAAATTTATTTGATTACCGCTGATTTACCAAAAGACGAGAAATTCGGATTGATTTCACAAATAAATCGTTGTTCGATCTCGATTCCTTCAAATATTGCCGAAGGTTCGGGTAGAACTTCTGAAAAAGAATTTCTTCATTTTTTGAATATTGCCATCTCCTCATCTTATGAATTAGAAACTCAATTGATTCTAGTTTATGACATTTATAATATAGAAACAAAATCAATTTTAACCGATTTAGAAACACTCCAAAAAATGATTGGAGCTTTTAAACGTATGTTGAAAACAGAATAAAATTAATTTGGCAAAAAGTCATTTAGTCTTAAAATCCTAAAGTCTTGTTGTCTTAATATCAAGAAAAATGAAACAAAACGCATACATAGTAACAGGATTTCGTTCCGCAGTTGGAAAAGCGGGAAAAGGTGGTTTCAGATTTTACAGACCAGATGATTTAGCGGCAGATGTTATCAAACATTTAATGGTAAGTGTTCCTGAATTGGATAAATTGCGCGTAGATGACGTAATTGTTGGAAATGCAACACCAGAAGCGGAACAAGGATTAAATGTCGGTCGAATGATTTCGTTAATGGGATTAAATACCGACAAAGTTCCTGGAATGACTGTCAACAGATATTGTTCTTCAGGTTTGGAAACGATTGCAATTGCTACTGCAAAAATAGAAGCTGGAATGGCTGAATGCATCATTGCTGGTGGTGTTGAATCAATGTCAACAATGGCAATGGGTGGTTGGAGAATTGTTCCTAATCCGAAAGTTGGTAAAGAAAATCCAAATTGGTATTGGGGAATGGGTTTAACAGCAGAAGCAGTTGCAAAACAATACAACGTTACACGTGAAGAACAAGATGCTTTTTCTCTTCATTCACATGAAAAAGCAATTGCAGCAATAAAAGCAGGTCGTTTTAAAGATGATATCGTTCCAATAAATGTTGAACATATCTTTTTAGATGAAAATGAAAAACGGCACGTAAAAAATTACATTGTAGATACGGATGAAGGACCTAGACCTAGCACATTAGAATCACTTGGTAGTTTAAAACCAG
>Ga0209190_1000172_pt1 | contig 45970 bp, 53 predicted proteins | sample M_140205_XF_Meta_FD_187315 | JGI IMG/M metagenome (GOLD analysis project Ga0209190, IMG submission 187315) | Freshwater microbial communities from Lake Montjoie, Canada to study carbon cycling - M_140205_XF_MetaG (SPAdes) (version 2) | ecosystem: Environmental > Aquatic > Freshwater > Lake...
TGTGATTAACAATGCTGGTGCAAACGTTGAAACTTCTGCATTGACTGGAACAGTATCCGCAACAAACGGTTCTATAGTTGTAAGTGGCTCAGGTACAGCATTTGCAACATCTTTGAATGTTGGCGACATTATCAAGTTCAACAGTCAGTCCCGTGTTATTCAATCTATTTCAAACAATACATATTTGACATTAGCGCAAGCCGCTACTGCAACTACAGTTGCAAATACGTTCACTAAGATTCTTCCTGCTGGCGTACCAATTTCATTGTCATCATTTGGTGGTTCTGGTGCCGCAAGATCAGTTAATGTTTCTTCACCTGGAACGGTTGTTATTGATATTAAAGAAGGTGCAACGTTTACTGCTGAAGTTATTGCTTCAATGGATAGAACAAATGCGAGAGAAAAAAGAAAGACACTTGTATATCGAGCAACAGCAAACGTGAATCCAAGTACACATCCAAATGGCAAAATAGGTTCATTTGGATTAGGTATTGCTGACGTTTATCAATTACATGCTGTTTATCAGTCTTCAGACTTTAGCATTGCCGCAACGACAAGCAATACAAACGTTACTGCATATTACACGCTAGACAATGGTCAACGTGACTATGCATATGAACATGCTACAATCACACCAGATACAGGATACACTCCAACTGGTAGATTACTTGCAGTATTCGACCACTTTACGCATGACACTACACAGGGTCTTGGATATTGTTCAGTCGATTCATATCCAGTTGACGATACAGCAACATCTAATACAACAATTAATACTGCTGACATTCCAAACTTCATATCTCCAATTACAAATAAAACATTTGTTTTGAGAGATAGTGTTGACTATAGACCAATTAAAACAGCAAACACTTCTTTGAATCCTGCTGATTTGGGAACATATCAAGTTCCAACTGGCGGTCTACACGTACCAAAACCGAATTCAGACTTTGAAGCAGATTTGATTTACTACAAAGGTAGAATTTCAAAAGTCTTCATCAACAGTCGTGGCGCATTTGGCGTTAACGATGGTGTACCATCTGCAACATCTGCACAAAAATCTTTGACACCACCTAAATTGCCTGACACTCTAGAGTTGGCAGAGATTACTGTTCCTCCATATCCTTCACAACCAAAAGATGTAAGAATTAAACTCTTGAGAAACAAGAGATACACAATGAAGGATATTGGACAGTTAAATGATCGTGTCGATAAGTTGGAATACTTTACTGCGCTAAACTTTTTAGAGAAGCAAGCGACAGAAAAAACTGAATTAGATGCTGACGGCATTGATAGATTCAAGAATGGTATTCTTGTTGACCCATTCACAGGCTTTGCGGTATCAAACGTATTGAGCCCAGATTGGGGTGCCGCTATCAATAAATCTGAACGTTATTTGACTTGCTTGCAAGAAAATACTAATGTTATTAGCATGGCGTATAATACAACGTTATCAACGACAACATTGAATACTGGTAGCAAAATCATGTTACCATACACAACAGAATCAGTTGCGGGTTTAACACAACCTTATGCATCTAAACAATTGCTTCTTGCTGGTGAATTAAACTTCATCTGGACTGGTGATATGGAAGTTACACCTTTCGGTGATAACTTTGTAGAAACATCCTATGATGCAACAAAAAATATTGTTTATGATGATACTGGTGATGCAGACAATTGGAGAGCATTAACAGCCGCATGGAATTCTGAAGTTGCACCGTTAAAAGAGCATTGGCTTGGCGGAACACAACAAACGAATCAAGTTGCTGGTTCTTCACAAACAACTATGGAAGGCAACTTTGCAGTTACTACTGCCGCCTTCCAAACAACACAATCCGTCTTCAATCAACTTGCGGGTGGTTCATTATCAACGACACCAAAACAAACTGTAACTGGTGATAGAGTTGTTGATGTTAAAGTTGCATTGTACATGCGATCTAGAGATTTTATTATCAATGCAACTGGCATGAAAGATCAGGCTAGAGTATACGCATTCTTTGATGGCATTGATGTTACAGCAAACTGTAAACAAATTAAGTTAACTGGCACAAAAACACTTGCACAGATTAATAATGCAAACTTTAGTAATGCTGGTATTATAAGTGGTGCAGGAACAGATTATACTGTTATTGCAGATGGTGCCTCATCACAAGCATTCCGTATTTTGAACAATGAAATTTATTTGTTGTTCAGAGTTCCAGCCAACAGTTTTAATGTTGGCCAGCGTGAATTCTTGATTACTGATAGTCCAACAAATTCTGAAGGCACTACATTAACTTCAGCAAGAAAAACAATTTTTGCTACTGGTATCTCTCAAGTTAAGAGTCAGATTGCAATTAACTCACGCCCATTCAATGTGTCATTCAACGACACAAACAACATTCAAGTTGTTGGTAGAAAAGTGGTCTCATCAACTAGAAAAGAAATTTCTAGACAGTTTGTACCACCTCCACCCCCACCACAAAACTGGGATCCAGTATCACAGAGTTTCTATGTGGACTCTGAGACATACCCACAAGGTTTCTATGTTGCGTCAATTGATTTATTCTTTAGAACAAAATCTTCAAACAACAATAGAAATGTGCGTGTGGAAATACGTGAGATGATCAATGGATATCCAGGACCACAAGTAATTGGTATTGGCGATCATGCGCTTGTGAATAACGCAAACATTAAAGTTAGTGAAACTGCAAGTTTAGCAACAACGTTTACATTTAGAAATCCAATCTATTTGTCTCCAGGAAATGAATACGCATTTACAATCAAACCAGAAAACAATGATCCAGATTTTGCAATTTGGGTAGCAGAACTTGGTGCGATTGACGTTACAAATCCCGAAACAAATACTAGAATTGAATCTGCATACAATACTGGTGTGCTATTCACATCTTCAAATGATAAGACATGGTCTGCTAGACAAAATCTTGATGTTAAATTCACAATGAAGATTTGTAACTTTGGTACAACTGCTAAAGTTGCATATCTTTCAAATCTTGGAACATCAACAGCAATTCCATACGATGCATTACATCCTTTCATTGGAGATCAAGTACTTCCAGGTACAAATATTCTATATGAAATTGTAACTGCTGACGCATCATATAATCTTGATGCAACATATCGTGAAATTAAAAACTTTGAGAGACTTATTCTTCCATCTAGAAAACAAATTTCTACATCAACGGCAGAAACAACTCAAGGAATTAAATCTCTTTCATTGAGAGCAACGTTAAGCACGATAAACCAATATATCACACCATATATTGATAATGAAAATATTGGTTTCAACTTAACACGTAACATCATTAATAACAGCCTAAGCACAGCAATTGCTGGTACTATTACATATTCTTCAAGCAATAACATTGTTGTTGGTTCTGGAACAGATTTCTCCAATACAATTTTTGCTGGCGAATACGCATACTTCGGTGATGAATATCGTAGAATTCAATCAGTTACAAATAATGTATACATGACTGTATCTACGAATTTCACTACATCAAATGCGGCAAGTCAAACCATGACAATTCGCAATGAAGAGAATCCTTCTGGACCATACGCATCCGATTCTAGATATATAACTAGAGTTGTTACATTGAATGATGGATTTGAAGCATCAGACTTAAGCGTTTACTTGAGAGTGAATCGCCCACCAGGAACAGGCATTCAAGTTTATTGCAAACTTTTGAATGAGAATGATTCCGATAGTTTTGATAACAAGTTCTATACTCTTATGAGTTTAGATGGCACAGAAAACTTCACGCTAAATGCGGATGAGTTTAAAGAAGAACGTTATGTTGTTCCTTCTGTAGCAAAAACTGGTGGTTCCGAATTGTTAAGCGGCACGATTGCAGTTTACAGCGCAAACACACAAGTCAATGGTACTTCCACTAAGTTCTTAGAACAATTGAAGATCGGTGATACTATTGCAGTAGGAACAGCAAGAACAGAACGTGTGATTGCGACAATTGCAAATAACACTAATATGACTGTTGAAAGTGTATTTGGTGGTACTTCAACTGGACAAGATTTCTATAAAGTATTGAACAATCAAGTTGCTTACACAACACCTGATGGCAGAACATTTAATGGATTTAAATATTTTGCAGTTAAGATTGTGTTTACGTCAAGTAGTCCAAATTCTGCACCTAAAGTTAAAGATTTGAGAGCATTGGCATTAGCATGATTATTCCGTCAAAATTGAAAATCATTGATCCAGTTCGAGGCTTCACAGAACGTGAAGCCGGGTCTAAAGCAATCCTAAATACGGATGTAGATTCTCTATTGAAATACAAAATTCAAAAGAGACAAATGTCCGATATAAATAGACATAGGCAAGAATTAAGTTCTGTTAGGACTGAAATAGATCAAATTAAATCTGATTTGGGTGAGATAAAACAATTATTATTACAAATCAATAAAAATTAAGAGAGACAAGCATGGCAATCACGCAAGTTCAACTATCGAACACGTTTAATGATTTCAGAACAAGTTTCAATGACGCCGCAAATGTCATTAACTATTTTGATACAACATTATTGACGGGTACACTTACAGTAAATAATACTGCAACACTTTTAGGAACAACAGAATCCACATCTATTAGTACAGGTGCAGTTGTTGCATCTGGTGGTGTTGGTATTGCTAAGAATTTATATGTTGGCGGTATAGTTGATATTAGTGGTAGTACACAATCTACATCTAACAGCACTGGTGCATTGATTGTAGATGGCGGTGTGGGTATTGTAAAAAATGCATACATTAGTGGTAATACTGTCATCACAGACACTACAGATTCAACAAGTAGTACAACAGGATCATTACGCACTTCAGGTGGTGCGGGTGTTGCTAAATCGCTTTTTGTTGGTGGTATTGTTGATATTTCTGATACTACACAGTCAACAGGCATCACATCTGGTGCATTGATTGTTGATGGTGGCGCAGGTATTGCTAAGAACGTATACGTTGGTGGTGACATGCAAGTTACAGGTAACTTGACAATTCTTGGTTCCAACTCTTCAATCAGCACAACTCAAGTTAACATTGAAGATAACATGTTGCAGATTGCAAATAACAATACTGCAAACACAGTTGACATTGGTTTCTTCGGGCAATACAGCGATGGTTCTGGCAACTTACACTCAGGTTTCTTCAGAGATGCTTCTGATGGTATTTGGAAATTGTTTAAGGGATATAACGTTGAACCCTCAACAACAATTAGTCTGACTGCTAACGGATATCTATACGCAAACTTGTTAGTTGATACAATTTCTGCACAGACTGCATTGGTACTAGGTAGCACGACTTTTACACAATCGAATATCGCAACTACAGGTAAAGCAATTGCAATGGCAATTGTGTTTGGTGGTTAACATTTGTCGTATAAATACATAAAATAATTCAAAGAGGAAATTAACATGGCAAATCCAAATATCGTAAGTGTCGCAACAATTAATGGTAACACAGCAGTCGCAAACGTCACAACAGTCATATCTACTTTAGTTACTAATTCTGCGGCAAGTGGTAAAGTTTACAAAGTAAACGCATTATACTTAACTAATGTTACTTCTGGTACTACTGCATACGCAAACGTTGACATTGTAAGATCAACTGCTAGTTACAAATTAATAAACAGCATGGATGTTCCATACAAAGCAACAATTGACGCAATTTCAAAATCTTTATATTTGCTTGAAGGTGATACATTAAGAGTCCAAGCGGCTACTAATAGCACAATTCAAGCAATTTGTTCTTTCGAGGAGATTTCTTAATGGCTATTAATTCAGCATTTATTTGGAGTTTAAAAGATATCAATAAAGCAAAGGGTAATTTTACTTATCCAACTGCTGGTTTTGATCTTGAATATATCGTTGTTGGTGGTGGTGGCGCTGGAGGTTCTATAGGATATCCAACACCAAGCCCAGCAAACGGCGACAAAGGTGGCGGCGGCGGTGCTGGTGGCTTTCTGACAAACGAAGGTAGCACAGCATTCCCAGTCATTTCAGGCGTAACATATACTGTCACAATCGGTGCTGGAGGTACTGTTACCTCCACAACCGGTGCAACATCGGGCGCAAATACAACTTGGAACGATGGCGGTCTAGGGGGCGCAAACTCGGTACTTGCTTGGGGTGGCGGTGGCGGAGGTGGCTACGCAAACGTAACTTCTTTCGGTGTCGCTAGACCCCACCAAGGCAGAGATGGTAATGTGTCCACAGGTTATCGTTGGGGTGGCAATGGCGCATCTGGCGGTGGTGGAGGCGGTGGGTGGCATTGGGGCGTTGATGGCGGTGAGGCTATGTTAGTGCCTAACATAGCGAGCGCAAACGCCCTCTATCCATTAGGTGTTGGATATACTTATACTTACTATCCAGCGCCACAAATTCCAAGCCCACCGACACCTTTGGCAAGAATCGGTTTACAAGGAAATTTTGGCGGCACTGGTGGTTCCTATGGAACACACGGCGGAGGTGGCGGAGGTGGCGCCGGAGGCTTTGGAATTAACGCATTAACCGGACCGGCTAACGCTTATATAGGTGCCGACAACGCCGCTGGTGGTATAGGTCGATTAGGCTTTGATGGAAACTATTATGCTGGTGGCGGTGGTGGCGGTCTGCAAATTTCAAGTCCTACTGTTTCACTGGGAAATACTACGGTAGCGGCCGGCGGCGCTGGCGGTGGCGGTAATGGCGCATTGTGGGTGAGGCCAGCAAACCCACTCGGTTGGCAAGCCACACAAACAAATCCAGCGCCAACAGGATTCCGCCAGTCTGCTGGAACTGCAAACAGAGGTGGCGGTGGAGGTGGTGCGGTCACCAACAATTCCGACCCAGTCAATCCAAATGTTACTGGTTTGAACGGTGGCTCAGGTGTTGTTATCCTACGATACTTAGCAAGTACTCCTGATGCATCTGGAACAACAGGTAGTCCATCACTTTCAACTTCTGGTGGTTACAAGTATTATACATTTACTGCTTCAGGCACTATCTTCTGGTAAGGAAATAAAATGGCGCATTTTGCACAATTAGATGAAAATAATGTTGTTATTGATGTTATCGTTATAGATAATTCTGTTACGCATAGTCACACAATTGCAAATGGTGATGAATCTGAAGAACGTGGTATTGCTTTCTGCAAACAACTTCGTGGTGAAGACACACGTTGGGTTCAAACTAGTTATAATAGAAAGTTTAGAAAACATTTTGCACAACTCGGATATACATATAGTGAGGGACTTGATGCATTCATTGCACCATGTCCAGTGACTGGATACATACTAAACAATGAAACATGTGAGTGGGAATGTCCAGTTGCACCTCCAGATACAGCAAATAGATACTTATGGAATGGAACTGAATATGTGCTAGATGAAAGCGTTGTATTAATGAGAACTCCAGTTGCATATTTAAATCCATTTACGAATGAACCTGGACCTAACAATCCGTTTTAATTATAAGGAATAATAATATGAGTGAAATTGGTGGAAGCATTGATCTTGGATATTTTGGAAATATTTGGGTCAAACAATTCGCATTTAATACTATTGGTCAATACTCTCTTGGACATAAACACGATTTTGATCATGTGACACTTTTAGTGCAAGGTAAAGTTTTAGTTGAAGTTGAAGGATTTGAACCTAAAGAATTTGTTGGTCCAACTTTCATTGTCATAAAAAAAGAACACAGACATAAATTTACTGCATTGTCAGATAAATGCATTTGGTATTGTATTTTTGCTTTACGTGATCTTGATGGTAATGTAGTGAATTCGGTAGAAGAATTCTATGCATCTAGAAATAATCCATATAACGATTTAGATAGCGGAGATGCCGTAGAACTTGAAAAGAAAACTACACAATATTAATTAATTGGAAATATTATGAAAACTGATAATGAAATGATTGGGTTGTTCCCAATCCCCGTGATGGCTTCACATATTGGTAGAGAATTTACACACGAAGAAAACCACTTTATGAGTAATCTACCCACAAGATTGAATCGGGGTAATGAAAGTACTATTAGCAAAAATGTTTTAGATTATCCAGAACTCAAAGATTTACACGACTTCGTTCAATCTAAAATTGATGAATATTTAAATACTGTCATTTGTCCAGTCGATGGCGCTTCAATTTATGTCACACAATCGTGGTTAAATATTACAGCAAAAGATCGATTTCATCATTCGCATAGCCACAGCAATAGTTATTTGAGTGGTGTTCTCTATATTGATACTCATCCATCTGAAGATAAAATATATTTTACATCGAATAATACAAGCCGTTGGCCATTATTGCTTGAACATAAAGAATTAACTGCATTCAATTCTACCGACTGGTGGTTACCGGCACAAACAGGAAAAATTTTATTATTTCCATCCAGTCTTACGCATTATGTTCCTAATGTTCAAACCGACACACATAGGGTCAGTTTAGCATTTAATACATTTCTTAGAGGCAATATTGGCGATGCAGATTCGGCCGCAGGGATAACACTACCATGAAAATGAATTTAAATGATTACGTCATTAAATTTGACGAACAATTTGGATCAGAAATATGCGAAACCGCTGTTCGAGAGTCTGAAGAATATAATTATTGGCAACAACATCAGTATAGTAATCCAAACACTGGCGAAGCCTTTTCACAAAATGGTGATAGAGAATTGGATATATCAAACTCTGATTTTTCAGTTAAACCTGTTATGATGTATTTGATTTGGGATGCACTCAAAAAATATACCACACAATTAAATATGCCTTGGTTTGGATCGTGGGTTGGTTACAGCGATTTGAGAATGAATCGATACAAAGAAAATCAAATCATGAGTCTGCATTGCGATCATATTCATACATTATTTGACGGTGAACGAAAAGGCATTCCAATTTTAACAGTTTTAGCCGGTTTAAACAATGATTACGAGGGTGGTGAATTGATCCTGTTTGAAGACACCGAAATCAAAATGAATACGGGTGATGTTGTTATTTTTCCATCAAATTTTCTGTATCCCCACAAAGTAAATCCCGTCACAAAAGGCGTTAGATACTCTTGTGTTTCTTGGGCGTGGTAAATACACTATCTCCTTTTTATAAATAGAATGAAAAAGGAGATGAAATGGCAAAACCCACATCAAGAGAACTATTTAAAGAATACTGTCTCCGTAAATTAGGCAAACCAGTCATTGAGATTAACGTAGATGACACTCAAGTAGAAGATAGAATTGACGAAGCACTTGTTTACTGGCAAGACTATCACTTTGATGGTTCTCAAAAAACATACATTGCACATCAAGTAACTGAACAAGATGTTACAAACAAATATGTTGATATTCCATCTACAATAAATGGTGTGATTAACATATTCAACATTGGCGACAGTTATTCAACAAACAATCTGTTCAACATGCGATATCAAATTGCATTGAACGATCTGTATGCATTCAATACCACAAACTATGCACCATACTTCATGGCACTTCAAAACGTTGCGCTTGCTGAAGAACTATTTGTGGGTAAACAAGCATTAAGATATAATCGTCACGGCAATCGTTTATACATCGACATGGCATGGGCAGAAAAAACAACAATCGGTGAATACATTATCATTGAAGCATACGAAGGTGTTGATCCTGAGGTGTACACCGATGCTTGGGGTGATTGGTGGTTGCAAGATTATGCAACAGCACTCATCAAAAGACAATGGGGCGACAATCTTAAAAAGTTCGAAGGACTTACAATGCCAGGTGGTGTAACATTCAACGGGCAAAAGATTTACGATGAAGCAATCGATGAAATTACTAAACTAGAACAAGAAGTGATTTCTTCATTTAGTTTGCCTGTTACAGATATGTTTGGATAATCATGGCTCGAAATAGATTTTTCAATCAGTACACTAGAGTTGCCGGAGAGCAATCTGTACTGGAAGACCTTATTATTGAATCCATAAAGATATATGGTGTTCAAGGATATTATCTTCCTAGAAATTATCCTGGTCTAGATCAACTCTACATGGAAGATGTAAATTCGAAGTTTGAAGATGCACTTGACATAGAGATGTTCATCAAGAGTTATGATGGATTTCAAGGGCAACAAGATTTTATGTCAAAGTTTGGTCTTCAAATCGATGAGTCTATTACGTTTGTCGTATCACAAAAGCGTTTTACTCAAGCACTCAAACCAAATCTTATAACAGAGTATGGGTATTCATACTTAGATGAAACTGGAAGTATATTACTTACCGAAGAAGGCTACGATTACGATTCTATTATAAGACCAAGAGAGGGTGATTTAATTTGGATACCAATGCTTGGATACATGTATGAAATTAAATTCACAGAAAATATTGAAAACTTCTTCCAGTTAGGTAATCTATACACATACGAAATGCGTTGCGATAGATACGAATATTCTAACGAAGAACTCAATACAGAAATTACTGATATTGATAATATTGAAACTCAATACAGTCTTTCAACAACAAACAATGACAAATTATTGGACGAAAACTCTGAGTTGTTCTTGCTTGAAGATGGAACGTTTATCGTCAACGAAGGCAATGTTGTTCTTGCAGTTGAAGCACAAGCAGACAATGAATTTATCGGACAGAAGATCATTAATGATGATATTCTAGATTTCTCAGAACAAAATCCATTTGCGGATTCAAGGACTTACTAACTATGATGTTCGGTCACGATTTTTATCACGGCACATTAAGACGTTATGTCATAATGTTTGGCAATCTATTTAATGAAATTCAAGTTGAACGATATGACTTGAATGGCAATAAAACACAGACATTGAATGTGCCTATTGAGTATGGTCCAAAGCAAAAGTTTGTTACAAGAATTATTGCAGACCCAACATTGAACCGTGAAATTTCAATCACGGTGCCTAGACTTGGGTTCGATTTTACGTCAATGTCATATGCGCCAAGTAGAAAATTAAATAGCGCACACAAATACACCCTAGGACAAGATACAGGCGGCACAGATTTTAACTTTGCATACACGCCAGTACCATATGACTTTAACTTTTCATTGTATGCATTCGTAAAAAATGCAGAAGATGGCACACATATTATGGAACAAATTGTTCCATTCTTCACACCAGATTGGACTGTAACAATGAAGATGATTCCTGAATTGGGAATCAACATGGATATACCAATTGAGTTAACGAATGTAACTTCAGATGATACGTATGAAGGAGACTTTGATTCACGTAGAGTTATAACTTGGCAACTAGATTTTATTGTTAAAGGCTATCTATTTGGACCAGTTAAGAAATCTAAATATATTGATAGGGCAGATATTACTTCTAAGATTGAAAATCTTGATGTGTCTATACAAACATTCACTGGTGACTATAACTTTGACATTACAAAAACAACAACCGAATCATGAAAACTCCTATTGACACTAAATTGAATGATATTTTTGACATGCAAACTACTGTCATAGAACAAACATTGCCTACTGTAAAAGAAATAACTCCAGTTGCTAAACAAACTGATATGTCATCAGATAGACCTAGTGATGAATCAATTGATGCAGATTACGAATATGCAAGAGAGAATTTAAAATTGTTCATTGAACAAGGCAAAGTTGCTATGGAGAATATCATATATCTTGCAAAAGAGGGTGAATCTCCAAGAGCATATGAAGTTGTTGGACAGTTGATTAAAACACTTTCAGATACAAATAAAGATTTGCTAGACTTAGGTAAAAAAGTTAAAGACTTAAAGAGTAAAAAAGACGATACACAACAACCACAACATGTGACAAACGCATTGTTTGTCGGAAGCACAGCAGAATTGCAAAAATTGATTAGCAGAAGATGAGTTCAAAATCCTACTTAGGAAATTCAAATTTAAAAGCATCAGGTGTTCCTCTCAATTTCACGAAAGATGAAATTGAAGAATATTTGAAATGCGCTGATGATCCAATATACTTCATTGAAAATTATTGTAAGATCGTCACACTTGATCACGGGCTTCAGCCTTTTAAACTCTACGACTGTCAAAAGAATAAAGTAAAGATTATTCATGATAATCGAAAAGTTATTCTCATGGAAGGACGTCAGCAAGGCAAGACAACAACCTCAGCCGCTTACATTCTCTGGTACACTTTATTTCAAGAAAGTAAAACTGTAGCAATTCTAGCAAACAAAGCGACTGCCGCTAGAGAGGTTTTGCATCGATATCAAATCATGTATGAAAATCTTCCTACATGGCTACAGCAAGGCGTAAGCACATGGAACAAAGGCGATATTGCATTAGAGAATGGATCAATTGTATTCACAGCCGCAACAAGTGCATCAGGTATTCGTGGTAAGTCAGTTAACTTATTGTACGTTGACGAAGCCGCTATTATACCGAATAATGTAGCAGAACAATTCTTTACTTCAGTTTATCCTACGATTTCTGCTGGTGAAACAACAAAGATTTTGTTAAGTTCTACGCCATTGGGATACAATCATTTCTGGAAGTTCTGGAATGATGCAGAGAACGATAGAAATGGATTCGTTAATCTGTTCATTCCGTATTGGGAGATTCCTGGACGTGATGAAAAGTGGGCATCTGAACAGCGAAGATTGCTTGGTGAGTTAAAGTTCAATCAAGAGGTGCTATGTAACTTCTTGGGTTCTAGTCTTACGTTAATTGCTTCTGATGCTATTGCACAAATGTCAGCAGATGCGCCAATTTACAGCAAAGATGGTTTAGACATTTACGAACGTGCTGATAAGACTCATGCTTACTGTATCGTTGCAGACACCGCTAAAGGCGTTGGTGGCGACTACTCAGCATTTCAGATTATAGACATAACTCAAATGCCATACAAAATAGTAGGAAAATACAGAAACAATGAAATTAGCCCATTGTTGTATCCGTCTGTTCTTTACAAAATTGGAACAGAGTACAATCAAGCATACGTTCTAATTGAAATCAATTCGTCAGAACAAGTTGCAGACATTCTTTATGGAGAATATGAATATGAGAATATCATATCAGTTAATAGAACTCCTCAAGGACAGGTTGTAAATGGGGGTTTTGGTGGAGGTAAAACGCAATTAGGAGTTATCACAGACAAAAAAGTAAAACGAATAGGGTGTTCAAACTTTAAATCTATGGTTGAGGAGAAAAAACTTCTCATATGTGATTCAGATACAATAGCAGAGATTTCAACATTTATAGAGAAACGAAATAGTTATTCTGCGGATGAAGGCTATCACGATGACTTAGTTATGCCACTTGTGCTGTTTTCTTGGTTAACTACAAACTCATACTTTAAAGACTTAACAAATATCAACATAAGAAAAGAATTATATGATGCTAGAATCAAAATGATCGAGGACGAAGTTACTCCATTTGGTTTTATAAATAATGGTGAAGATGATAATTTTGAGGTTGATAAGAGTGGGCAAGTTTGGGTTGAAGAAAAAACCTATAAATCCGACTTTTTATAAATAAATTGAAAATCACTGGACTAAAACAAACATTATAAGCAAGGAGAATTCAATGGCAATCAGTCTAATCTCACCAGGAATTAAAATCACAGAGCAAGATTTAGTTCCTTCAACACAGCCAGTTTCACTAATCGCTGGCGCAACTTCTGGACAATTTCGTTGGGGTCCAGTTGAAAAAGCAAAATCAGTTGCATCTGAATCAGAATTGATCGATGCATATGGCATACCTAATTCAACAAACATTGTTGACTTTTTAACTGCATCAAACTTTTTAGGTTATGCTTCACCGTTGTATGTTGTGCGTGTTGCTAACACATCACTAAACTCTACAGCAGAAGCAACTACTGGTTCGGGTACAGCAGGTACAGGTCAACTAATTAAGAACGATGACGCATATTTAAATACAGCATCATTCAACGTTGGTCCTTGGCTTGCAAGATATCCAGGTGCTTTGGGAAATGGTATTAAAGTTTCTACTTGTGCTAGTTCTGCGGCTTGGGAATCAACATTGACAGGTACATGGACTGTCGCCGCTGGCGGAACAACAGTTAGTAGTACAGCAGGTGCCGCAAATACGCAATTGACTGTTGGCGACTTAGTTGTAATTGGTGATCGTACTCTTAACGTGAGAACTGTCACAAACGCAAACTCATTTGTATTGACAACAGCACACTTAACTGGCGCAACAGCCGCTACAGTTACACGCCGTTGGGAATTCTATAACGAGTTTGACATTGCTCCAGGCACAACAACTTATGGTACTGCTAAAGGCGCAACAAATGACGGCATGCACATTGCAGTTGTAGACAGATTGAGTGAATTCACTGGTACAGCAAACACAGTTGTTGAAAAATTCGCCAACCTTTCTAAAGGTTCTGATGCTAGAGGTGATAACGGTGGTACAAACTACTACAAAAACGTTATCAACAATAACTCTAACTACATCTGGTGGGCAGCCCACGATTCAGCAGGTACAAATTGGGGCAATACATTAGCGCAAACAACATACACCTCAGTAACAGTTCCAAAGAGTTACAGTCTTGCTGGTGGTTCTGATGGAACTACACTTACAGACGGTGATCGTACAACAGGTTTCTTAACACTAGCAAATGCGTCTGAAGTTCCAACATCAATCGTGTTTTCTGGTCAAGCGACTGCCGCAACAATCAATAGAACAATTGCTGACGTTGCAGAGTTAAGAAAAGACATTGTATTATGCGTTTCTCCATTGAGAGCAAACGTTGTTAACAATGCTGGTTCAGAAGGAACTTCTGTTGCGGCTTGGGTCGACACAGTTACACGTTCAACATACGTTATCGCAGATAGCGGATGGAAATATCAATACGACAAATTCAATGACACATATGTTTATGTACCATTGAATGCCGATACTGCTGGTATTCTTGCAAGAAACGATGCAAATCGTGATCCATGGTTATCTCCAGCGGGTCCAATTAACGGTCGTATTCAGAATCTAGTTCGCTTGGCTTTCAATCCAAATCAAACTGAACGTGATGCACTTTACAAGATTGGTGTTAATCCAATTATCACAACAACTGGTAAAGGCACATACTTGTTTGGTGACAAGACATTCACAACAAAGACAACTTCATTGAATCGTATCAACGTTCGTAGATTGTTTATCGAATTGCAAAGAACAATTGGACAAGCCGCTGACGCTGTTCTATTCGATGCTAACGATGCAATCACAAGAAGCGGTTTCGTTAACTTGATCGTTCCTTACTTAAGAAGTGTTCAAGCACGCCGTGGTATTACAGCGTTTAGAGTTGTTTGTGACGCATCTAACAATCCAGAATCTGTAGTAAATTCAAACGAATTCGTTTGCGATATTTACGTACAACCAGTTCGTTCTGTTAACTTCGTACAACTCAACTTTGTCTCTGTAAGAGGTGGAACTGCATTTACTGAAATTGCCGCATAAATAGATAGAATAATAAGGAGATTTATATGGCAATTACGAAAATTTCTGAGTTGACAGCGGCAATTAAAACTGGCGCTAGATCAAACATGTTCCAAGTGGAACTTTCACAACTAGGTGGTTCAGAAGCGGCTCAGCAGATTCAAAATTGGACGTATCTATGCAAAGGCGCTCAACTACCTAGTTCAACACTAGGTCTAGTTGAAGTGCCTTTCATGGCTGGTAGAAGATTTAAAATCGCTGGCGACAGAACATTCCCAGAGTGGACTACAACAGTATTAAACGATACTAATCAAAAAATTCGTCAAGCACTTGAAGAATTACAAATCCAATATGGTGTTACGGATTACGAATCGGAACAGGCAAAAACTTCTCCAGGTGCAGAGAATACTGAATTCCAAACAATCATTGTTAGACAATTCGATTATAGCGGAACTGAAATCTATGCATATACATTGTATAACGCATGGCCTTCAGATATCAGTACTATTGATCTTTCATACGATTCTACAGATACAGTTGAAGAGTTTACTGTTACTTGGTCTTATGATTACTTTACACTAGGTGCTGAAACTGGTGTTGGTATCACAACTAATTAAGGACTAAAAAATGGCAAATGATTTTTTCAACATTAATAGATTCAGATCAACACTAGCGTCTGGTGCAAGACCAAACTTATTCAAGATCAATCTTACAGCACCAACTGATATTTCTGATCCAGAAGGTTTGTTAGCCGCTGGTGGTAACTTCTCACTTCTATGCAGATCGGCCGCAATTCCATCATATACAATTGGTGTGATTGAAGTTCCATTCCGTGGAAGAAGAATTAAACTTCCTGGCGATAGAACATACGGTGAATGGACTGTTACAGTTATCAATGACCAAAATCAAGGTATGCGTAAAGTATTTGATAATTGGCTTGCATATATAAACAATCCAGATGGAACAGACGTAATTCGTCCAAACACTGGTGCCGCAGTTGGAGATGAAAGCAGTTATCGTACTACAGTTAGCATCGATCACTATAGAAGCGATGGTTCTATCAGTAGAAAATACGCATTGCTTGAAGCGTTTCCAACAGACGTATCTGCAATTGATTTGTCTTATGACACTACAGATGCAATTCAAGAATTCACAGTAACATTTAACTATCACTATCTTGATGTTGGTGGTACAAGTAGTTCTGGAGAAGACGCAACTGCACCATCAGTTACAAATCGTTCTACAGTTTAAAGTGAGACAATTTACGCATACATAAATACATGCGTAATAGTTATTCTGCAAATGGGGGCTATTACGCCCCCATTTCTTTTTAAGAGAGACAAACAATATGGCAATTAAACTTTTTGGATTTAAAATAGGTAAAGATGACGAAAGTGCAGAAAACCTAAAATCATTTGTACCTCCAGTAAACGATGATGGTTCTGTCGCTATTTCAGGCGGTGGCGTTTATGGTATCTATACCGACTTAGAAGGTGCAATTCGTAATGATGCAGACTTAATCAAACGTTATCGTGAGATGGCATTACAACCTGAGTGTGATGGTGCAATCGATGATATCGTTAACGAATCATTAGTGTTCGACAATGAAGGTGATTATCCAGTTCAAATTATGTTGGATAATCTACAGCAACCAGAATCAATCAAGAAAAAAATACGTGACGAATATTATTACGTCATGAAATTACTCGACTTCAATAATCAAGGCTATGATATCTTCCGTAGATGGTACATTGATGGTAGACTTTACTATCACATGATTATTGATGAGAAACAACCACGCCAAGGTCTAAAAGAAATTCGCTACATTGACCCACGTAAAATTCGTAAAGTACGTGAGAGCAAAAGAGTTAAACAAAACTTAGCAAGCAACATTGTATCTCTTCCAACGCAAGAGAATGATTACTTCATCTATTCTGAAAAAGGTTTTAGTAATGATGGTAATCAAGGTATAAAGATTGCACCAGATTCCGTTTGTTATATTCATTCGGGTATCACAGATAAAGATGGGCGTATGATTATTTCTAATCTACACAAAGCAATCAAGCCCGTCAATCAATTACGTATGCTTGAAGATGCGACTGTTATCTATCGTATCTCCCGTGCGCCTGAGCGTAGAATTTTCTATATCGATGTGGGTAATCTGCCTAAGATGAAAGCAGAACAATACTTGCGTGAAGTCATGGCTAAGTACAAAAACAAACTTGTATATGATGCCGCTACAGGTGAAATACGTGATGATAGAAGATTCCAAACAATGCTTGAAGACTTTTGGTTACCACGTAGAGAAGGTGGTAAAGGTACTGAAATCACTACACTTCCAGGCGGACAAAATCTCGGTGAAATTGAAGATGTATTGTACTTCCAAAAGAAAGTATTCAAAGCATTGAATGTTCCATCATCTAGATTAGAAGCAGACAATGGATTCTCATTGGGTCGTGCATCTGAGATCACTAGAGATGAATTGAAGTTCTCTAAGTTCATTCAACGTCTACGTTTAAGATTCTCACACTTATTTGATCGTTTGCTTGAAACTCAATTGTTGCTTAAAGGCATTTGCACTAGAGCAGAGTGGCAACAAATCAAAGAAGAAATTGCATATGACTTCCAAAAAGACATGCACTTTGTTGAATTAAAAGATGCAGAACTCATGAAAGAACGTCTTGGAATTTTGAGTGACATTGATAATTACAATGGTAAATATTTCTCTAAAGCATGGATTCGTAAAAATGTTTTACGTCAATCTGAAGATGACATTGAAGAAATTGATAAGCAAATTGAAGAAGAGAGTGCAAATGAAGAAGATGAAATTTCACCAATGCCTGCACCAGCACCTGCACCAAGTCCATTTGCTGTTCCATCACAACCTATTCCAGTTGTGATTGCTAAAGAAGAAATTGAACCTCATGTTGTTGATGATACAGATCAAAAAGAGTTGGCTAAATCTATGACAAAGTTTTTTGATACACTAGTTGAAGAGGCAAAAGGTGACAAAGAAGTCAAATGATTTAACCAATCAACTTAACGAAGCGATTTCAGTAGCAACGTCTGTTGCTTATACTAAAAAAGAGATAGACAAATTAAAGACTGAATTATATTCTCTTTTAGAAAAAAAATCAGCAGAAACAATAGTTGAGTACGTTCAAGTTCCTGGACCGCCTGGACAACGAGGACTCTTTGGCTCTAAAGGAGACAAGGGTGATAAAGGCGATACAGGTGACGTTGGACCCATCGGACCAAAAGGCGACAAGGGCGAAGTTGGACCACAAGGTAACTTAGGGCTTGAAGGTCCCCGTGGTCTTAAGGGCGACAAAGGCGATAAGGGCGACACTGGCGCTGTCGGACCACAAGGCGAACAAGGCATACAAGGTATTGCTGGAGAGCGTGGCGACAAAGGCGAGAAAGGTGATAGGGGTACAGATGGAAAAAATGGTCTGGACGGAAGAGATGGACAAACAGGCGCAGTTGGTCCCGCTGGATCAATTGGACCGCAAGGTGTTCAAGGTGAGCGAGGTCTTAAGGGTGACAAAGGCGAACGAGGACAAGACGGACAACAAGGAACTCAAGGACCAACAGGACCAAAAGGTGAAATTGGACCGCAAGGCGTTCAAGGTCTTCCAGGTAAAGATGGTAAAGACGGAGACATAAAACCCGTTGAAGAGAAGTTTCAAAAGTTCATTGACAATGTTCAGAAGGATGTTAGCGCATTCAAAACAAAAGTTAATGCAGTCATACTTAAAAGCGGTCCTAACGATTCATACAAAGCAACTGGTTCTGGTGAAGTAAATCTACGTTACTTAGATGACGTAGATAGAGATAGCATTACCGATGGTTATGTTTTGTCTTATGATGAAGCATCACAGAAGTTTGTATTCGTTGAAGGTGGCGCAGGCGGCGGCACTATAGATACCGTAGCAAGAACAAGATCAACATCCGCTTGGTACACAGCAAACTTAGCATACACACAAGCCAATAGCGCATTCTCTACTTCTAATAATTCATATACTCAAGCAAATACAGCACTCAGTATTGCACAGTCCGCATTTGCTCAAGCGAACACTGGTAGTGCGGCTGGTACAGATAACTTAGCACGTTCAATTGCTAATAGTTCATTTTCTACAGCAAACTCAGCACTCAGCATTGCACAATCAGCATTCGCACAAGCAAATACAGGCGGAGGAGGCGGAGCCGCAACAGATTCATTGAATATTATATTCGGTAATCATAATGCGACAGCATACAAAGTTGTTGCAATTAATGCAGATTCCGAAACAATTTTAGCGTCAACATTAGATTTAACTCAAGCAAATAAAGTTGTCGGAATACTAGATGCGAATAATGAAACTGTTACTCTAGGAACACTCACAAACCCATCATGGACTTGGACTGCCGATCAGACTTTATATTTGAGTTCAAATGGCGATATCGTAACAACCCCCACTATTGATGGTGCGACATTCTCACTCAAAGTTGGATATTCACTATCAGCAACAAAAGTGTTTGTAAAAATCGGAACACCAGTAGTTTTATAAATAAAGAAAATATAGGAGTCACATATGGCAAACGCACTTTACCCAAAAGCAAAAGAGGCATTCTTGAATGCCGCAATCAACTTGGCATCAAATACCGTTACAATCGCATTGATTGATACTGGTGTTTATACGTATTCAACTTCACATCAATATCGTAGTGATGTATCAAACTCTTCTGTTATTTCAACTGCAACATTATCGAATAAAACAATCACAAGCGGTGTTTTTGATGCAGATGATGCAACATTTACTTCAGTCACAGGCGCTAATTGTGAAGCACTTATTCTATATGCAGACACAGGTGTTCAAGGTACATCTAGATTGATTGCTTATATTGATAGCGCAACTGGTTTGCCAATTCTTCCTAACGGTGGTGATATTACTGTAGCATTCTCTAGCGGCGCAAGCAAAATTTTCGCTCTCTAATATAGAGAAAAAATAAAATCATGCCTCAAGTGATCATTTTACGTGATAGTCTATATGACGTTGAAACAAGTACGATACAAACGTATTCGTCAAATACTATCACGCAAGTTGCGGATTCATTTAACGATAGTAGATCAATCATATCTGCTACAAGTTTTGGCGATTTCAACTATACTGTTATAATCAATGCTAATTCTGTAAATTCTACAGAAGCATTTGGCACATCAAAACTAAACTTATCAATATCATTAGGCTCAATAGAATCAGGTTTGACAATTGGTACAGCACAACTGAATCAATTCATTTCTGCAAACTCACTACAGACAACAGCGTCATTTGGCACTTCAACATTTGTATTGAATTTATTACCAACATCGGTAACAACTACAAATGTATTTGGGTCACCACAACTTAATTTTATTTTATATCCAAATTCGTTAACATCTACGATTGGATTTGGCGAAGATCAATTGAACATGAACATCAAAGATGTTCCGTTCCCGTCAATTGAATCTACACTTGTCATTCCTTCTCCGAGAATGGCATATGTTGTTAGACCATTGTCTATCAATACGACAGTTAATTTTGGTGTACCGCAATTCATTGATAATATTCATAGAGTTCTTGTGTTCAAGGATGGTAATATTACAAAAATGGGAGAGAATGATGCGGGCATTATTGCTGGACAAATTAGACTCAATCCAGCAAGTACAGTATCAAATACAGCATCATTTGGATCCGCAGATTTGCCTTCAAATCCAGAAGGATTCTTATCAATTAACATAGCGGGTAGAGATTACAGAATACCTTACTACAATACTTAAAAACCGGTAAAGTATAAATAAAGCAAACATGGGAGATTATTATGGATAATATTATACAAGCAATTGCTAGTGCGGCTGACGCAAAGCCTTTAGACTTTAAGAATTTTATTAGTGCAGAATTACAATCAAGAGTACATGACGCATTACTGAATCAAAAAGTTGAAGTGGCTGGCGCCCTAATGAATAACACACAGATCGAAGACAATTCTGAAGAAGAAGAATTTCATACAAGTTCAGAGGAAAATGTAGATGAAGACCTTTAAAGATTTTCTAGGACCAATTACCGAAATCGTAGGTATTGCTCCTAAAGCAAAAGGTGAACATAAATTTGTTCACACAACATATTTGGCACAAATAAAAGATCCAGGTGATCTTGAGAAGGTTGGTCCCGAAGAAGTTGGTCCAAAAGAGATTAAATCTGGACAAGGTAAGCGTCCTGCTGATCGTTTAGACAACAAGCAAAAGTTTGCTGAAGGCCACGATGACAATGAAGACCACATGGAAAAAGAACACGAAAAAGATGAAGAAGAAAAAGAAAGAATGATGACTGGTAAAAAGAAGTCATTAAAATCTTTTAAAGAATCTTTGGGTATTGATGAAGCAGATAGTCATCAATCAAAAACAACAATGAAGCATATTAGCAATCCAAACGCAGCCGAAAAGAAAGCATCTAAGGATATCAAACCTGGTGTTGCTGGATACAAAGACAGAATCGCAATGCTTAAAGCCGCAAAAGATCGTGGTGCATTAAAAGACGAAGTTGAAGCACACACTATCATTAAGTCTAAAATGAAAGAAGATGTTGATTCTGAATTGCTAATCAAACTCTATAATGATCTTAACGAAGAGAATCAACAACTCTTTATGGTTCAGTTAGAAGAAGATGCAGATGCGCTTTTAGTGTTTGCACAAAATTTACTAGGTGAATAAAAATGGCAGATACAGTAACATCACAAACGCTTAAAGATCATGCATCAGCATGGGCAGTTAAACTCACTAACATCTCAGATGCTACAGGTGAGTTAAACGTCACTAAAGTAAATGCAAACACATTAATTGCATCAAATGGTGACGGAACTACAAGATTAACAATTACAAAATTGTTTTGGAATGTTTCTCCAGGTGCATCGCCAACATTCACTCCAAGAGTAACACTCTCTTGGGCTAATGGTATAGGAGGTGGAACAAACACGGTTATTACTACTTTAAGTGGTAGTGGTTTTTGGGACTTGACAACTGGCGGTCAAGCACCACTAGTAAACAATCAAGCGAACACAAATGGTAACATTTTATTGTCTACTGCTGGATTTACTGCTAATGCCGCATACACACTTATCCTTGAAGGTAAAAAGACCGCTGGTTACACTAGCCGTGAAACAACTGATGATGGTATAAGCCCATAATCATGTTGAGTTTTAAAGAATTTATTAGTCTAGATGAAGATGTTGATGAAGCATCTATCGCAAGAATCAATCGTGTACGTGCTGGAAAGATACAGCGTAGAAAAATTGTTTCTAAGCGTCCAGGTTATAAAATTCAAAACGGACAATTGAAAAGAATGACTTCTGGCGAGATTAGAAGAAGACATTTTGCACAAGTCAAAGCGGCTAGAAAAAGAAAACCGATCATGACTAGAATACTGAAACGTAGAGCAATTTCGCTAAGAAAAAGACAAAATTCGGGGATCGTATGAAACTAATTACAGAAATTAACGAACAAGTTAATATCATTACAGAAGAGAGCGAAATCGGTGGTGGAAAACATTTCTACATCGAAGGCGTTTTCATGCAAGCGGAACAAAAAAATCGCAATGGCAGAATGTATCCGATACATGTTTTGCAAAAAGAAACGGATAGATACATTGCTGAATATGTAAATAAGAATCGTGCTTATGGTGAATTGGGACATCCAGATGGTCCAACTATCAATTTAGAACGTGTATCACATATGATTAAATCTTTAAAGCGTGAAGGCAATGACTTCATCGGTAAAGCAAAAATCATGGACACTCCATATGGCAATATCGTAAAGAATCTAATGATGGAAGGCGCAGTAATGGGCGTTTCTACAAGAGGTTTGGGATCCTTAGAAGAGAGAAAAGATGGTGTTAAAGTTGTTGGCGATGATTTTTATCTTGCTACAGCCGCAGACATTGTTGCAGATCCTTCAGCACCAGATGCTTTTGTAAGAGGTATCATGGAAGGTAAAGAATGGGTTTGGGACAACGGAATTATTAAAGAAGGTCAAATTTCAAAGTACAAAGAAACAATTAAAGAATCTCCTAAGAAAAATTTAGAAGAAAATATGTTGCGTACTTTTAATGATTTCTTGTCTAAACTGTAATTTTTTATAAATAGATAAGCATTTTAAATATCGTATAAAGGAGACCTATTATGACTGATGTAAACAACAAGGATGATGAATTGTTGGAAGGAGAACTTCCACCTGCGTTAAAAGCGGCCATCGAAAAGAAAAAATCTAAAGAAATGAAAGATGATGACGCTGAAGATTCAGCCGAAACTGAAAAAGAAAAAATGATGAAAGAGAAAAAACAAGCAAAAGTAAAAGAAGATATTGATGCTATTTTCTCAGGTGAAGGACTATCAGAAGAATTCAAAAATAATGCTAAAGTAATTTTTGAAGCCGCTGTTTTGTCTAACGTTAACGAACAAGTAAAGACACTCGAAGAAGATTTCCAACAAAGATTGGATGAACAAGTTGCTACTGTAACTGAAAACATGGTTTCTAAGGTAGACGAATACCTTGAGTACGTTGTTAGCGAATGGATGGAAGAAAACAAACTCGCTATTGAGTCTGGTATCAAATCAGAAATCGTTGAAGATTTCATGGTAGGACTTAAGAATTTGTTTACAGAACACTACATCGACATTCCAGAAGAAAAAGTTGATATGGTTGAAGAACTCGCAATTAAAGTACAAGAACTAGAAGGCGAGTTAGATAAAGTTGTGACAGAAAATGTCAATCTAAACTCAGCAATTGGTAACTATAAAAAGGATTCCATTTTGTCTGACGTTGCAGAAGGACTTTCTGAAGTTCAATCCGCTAAATTACAGTCTCTTGCTGAAGGAATTGAGTTTGTTTCAGAAAAAGACTATAAAGAAAAACTTAATCTTACAAAGAAGAAGTATTTCTCAGAGCAAAAAGATAGCAATGCAGTAACAACTGCAAAAGATCAATTTGCGACTGTTGATTCTAGCGAAGAACAACAACTATCTCCAATTATGGAGAACTATGTCAAGAATATCAGCAAGATACTCAAGAAGTAATTTTTTATAAATAAATTCAGCAGATTATAATACTCAAAGGAGAAAAACATGAGCGTAGAAAATCTTATTAAAAAATGGGCTCCAGTTCTCGACCACAACGAACTAGGAACAATTAGAGACTCACACCGCCGTGCTGTAACAGCACAACTTCTTGAAAATCAAGAACGTGCTTGCCGTGAAGATGCACAAGGTTCTGGCGGATATCGCAACCAAACTTCATTGTTGTCTGAAGCATCACCTGCTAACGCAATGGGCGCATCTTCATCTACAGCGGCCGATGGTTCAATCGACATTTATGATCCAGTGTTAATTTCATTGGTTCGCCGTGCCGCACCTAACCTAATTGCTTATGATATCTGTGGCGTTCAACCAATGACAGGTCCAACAGGATTGATCTTTGCAATGCGTTCACGTTACAGCACACAAGGTGGTACTGAAGCATTGTTCAACGAAGCGAATACTTCATTCTCTTCTGTTGCAGGTGGATCATCTCCAGTTGCCGCTAACCACACAGGTGCTACACCAGCATCATTGTCAGCAGGTACAGAATATACATCTGGTACAGGTATGCCAACAACCAATGCTGAAGCATTAGGTGATGGTTCTGGTAACCAATTCCAAGAGATGGCATTCTCTATTGAGAAGATTGCTGTTACTGCACGTAGCCGTGCTTTGAAAGCAGAATACACAATGGAACTTGCACAAGACTTGAAAGCAGTCCATGGTTTGGATGCTGAACAAGAACTAGCAAACATTCTTTCTACAGAAATTCTTGCTGAGATCAACCGTGAAGTTGTTCGTTCTATCAACTTGTCTGCTACAGTTGGCGCACAAGAAAACGTTACAACTGCTGGTGAATTCAACCTTGACGTTGATGCAAATGGTCGTTGGTCAGTTGAGAAATTCAAAGGTTTGATGTTCCAATTGGAGCGTGAATCTAATGCGATTGCTAAAGCAACTCGCCGTGGTAAAGGTAACGTGCTTATCTGTTCTTCAGACGTAGCATCTGCATTGCAAATGGCTGGTGTATTAGATTACACTCCAGCACTTGCAAACAACTTGCAAGTTGATGACACTGGTAACACATTCGCTGGTGTATTGAATGGCCGTATCAAGGTTTATATTGACCCATACTTTGCCGCAACATCTGGTACGCACTATGCGACAGTTGGTTACAAAGGTACTTCAGCATTTGACGCTGGTTTGTTCTACTGCCCATACGTTCCGTTGCAAATGGTTCGTGCAGTTGGTCAAGACACATTCCAACCAAAGATTGGATTCAAGACACGTTACGGTATGGTTGCAAACCCATTCGCAACATCTAATGCTGATGGCGCAATTGCATTCTCTAAAAAGAACATCTACTATCGTAGATTCAACATCACTAACTTGATGTAATAAAAAGCCGACATAGATCGGATTTCAAAAGAGGACCTTAGGGTCCTCTTTTTTTGTCTATAAATAGATAAAAGGAGATTCACATGGCTACATCTATACCAACAGTAACAACATACCCAATAAATAAAAGTTTTCTTTCAAACAATAAGTTTGATTTTGTACTTAAAAGAATTCCCAATCTAACATTCTTTGTACAGAGTGTTAACTTGCCTGGTATGACATTGCAATCTAGCACAATCAATACACCAGCAGTATCATTGAGTATTCCAGGTAATCAAATAACGTTTAGCACGTTGAATGTATCATTCATTGTTGATGAAGAGATGCGTTCGTGGTATGAGATATACAATTGGATATATCAACTAGGTAATCCAAAGACAAGCAATAAGATAGGAACTCTAACAGGAGAACCTGGTTCTGATACAAACATCTATTCTGATGCTACACTATTCATTAAATCAAATTCAAACAATCCACAATGGAAAGTTACATTTCATGAGTTATATCCTACCGATCTAGGTGAGATACAATTCTCTACAGTAGATGGACAAGAATTCGTAACATCATCCGCAACATTCAACTATACATATTATGAATTTAATGCTATAACAGACACAGTAGAAGGTTGACATTTGCCTTGGAATGTGTTATTATATTATGAGTTGTATTGACAGAAGGATGATAAATGACTTTAGATCAGATTATGGAAGAGTGGAGAATAGATGCACCAGTTGACTCCACAGAACTAGGTGGTGCATCATTGAAGATACCTGAACTACATAGTAAGTATCTTAAAATTTATTTTGATGAAAGACGCAAACTCAAAGCATGTGAGTTTCAAAGCAAAGATTTATCTTTGAAAAAGTATGAGTACTATAATGGTAAAATGTCTCAGGAAGAACTTGATGAACTGAACTGGGAACCATTCATGAAGCGATTGATGAAGAATGAAATCGATATGTACTTGGACTCAGACAAAGATATTATACACAACAATGTTCGTATTGTAAATCAAAAAGAGAAGTTAGCCTTTTTGGAAGAAGTGATCAAAAATTTAAACCAAAGAAACTTTCAGATTAAAAATGCGATAGAGTGGAAAAAGTTTACTAACGGTGTACAATAAACTATACATATCAAAAATCAATGAAGTCTACGCACACGTTAAGTGCGAGTCTTCTGACGCTATGGAACTGAATGAGTATTTCACATTCTATGTTCCTGGTTATAAATTCATGCCTGCATTTCGTAACAAAGTGTGGGACGGAAAGATACGTCTATTCAATTCTCAAACAAAACAATTATATTATGGACTTCTGCCACATTTAGAAAAGTTTGCTGAAGAACGTGATTATAAAATTGAATATGATGAATCAGTAGAACTAGCAGACGAATTCTCTTATAATGATGCACAAGAATTTATTGATACACTAGGACTGCCTTTTGCACCTAGAGACTATCAGATAAAAGCATTTGTTCATGCAGTACGCAATAAGAGATCAATGCTTCTTTCACCTACAGCATCAGGCAAGTCATTGATCATTTACTTGCTTGCTAGATGGTTCAATACAAAAACACTTATCATTGTTCCTACTATATCACTTGTCGCACAGTTATACAAAGACTTTGAAGATTACGGATTTGAGAGTGATAAATATATTCACCAAATCATGGCTGGCGCAGACAAGAAAACAGATTGTCCTATCGTCATATCAACTTGGCAATCAATTTACAAGATGCCGAAGGAATGGTTTGAACAATTCGAAGTTGTTGTTGGAGACGAAGCACACTTGTTTAAAGCAAAGTCACTCACAACAATACTCACAAATTTAACAGATTGCAAATATCGTTTTGGTTTAACTGGAACATTAGATGGAACACAAACACATAGATTAGTGCTTGAAGGTCTATTTGGTCGAGTTAAAATGGTGACAACAACAAAAGAACTGATAGATACAGGTAAGTTAGCAAAGTTTAAAATCAAAGCACTTGTTCTTAAACATGATGATGTATCGTGTAAAGAATGTAAGAACCATAAGTATCAAGATGAGATAAACTATATTGTAAGTAAGCCATCTAGAAATAGATTCATTAGAAATCTTTCATTGAGTCTAAAAGGAAATACCCTTTTGCTATATCAATTCGTTGACAAGCACGGCAAAATACTGTACAATATGATAAAAGATGCTGTGGCTGAAGAACGACCCGTATTCTTCATTCATGGTGATGTTAACGTTGATGAACGTGAAGAAGTGAGAAGAATTACAGAAGGTGAAAGCAATGCAATCATTGTAGCATCATATGGAACATTCTCTACTGGAATTAACATTCGTAATCTTCATAATGTTATTTTTGCTTCTCCGAGTAAAAGTAAGATTAGAACACTACAGTCAATCGGTAGAGGTTTACGTTTAGGCGATAACAAAGAGACTGCAACATTATACGATATATCTGATGATCTTACATATAAAAACAGGAAGAATTTCACACTTGATCATTTTATAGAAAGAATGAAAATATACAATGATGAAAAATTTGAATACAAGATTTACACAATCAATCTAAAGGAAGTATAAATGATTTGCAAATTAATCAAACTAGTGACAGGTGATTCTATCATAGGAAATATCACAGAAGAGACTAAGGCATACATTGATGTGCATCGTCCAATTAAAGTTTTTGTTGCACCAAAAGGACAGAATGCTTTAGGAATTATGATGACAAAGTGGGATTATATTTCAAACTATGAGATACCAGCAAGAATCTTTAAACACAGTATTGTTTCTGTATCTGAACCGCATGAAGGGTTCAGAGAATCTTATCTTGAGATGTACAATCAATTAGATGAAGATCCTGTAGAGGAAGATGCTGAAGAATCAATATCAAATGAATTTAATGAAATGAAGAAACAGTTTGATGCATCTAATACTACAATAAGGTATCATTGAACCCCAACACAGTTGATTATACGCAGTTATTGAAGGCTTGTCAAATTTTAAGAGGTAATAGTTATGACACAAAAACATTATGTAAACAATGAACAATTCCTAAAAGAGATGACGGAGTTTAGAAACTCTGTTATTCTTGCTAAAGAGAATGGCTTAGAGAGACCAAGAGTGCCAAATTATATTGGTGAGTGTCTTTTTAAGATTTCTACCCACCTTGCACGTAAGCCAAACTTTGCAAACTATACGTTTAGAGAAGACATGGTATCAGACGGCATAGAAAATTGTTTGTTGTACATTGATAATTTTGATCCAGCGAAATCAAAAAATCCATTTGCATATTTCACGCAAATTATTTACTATGCATTCTTGCGAAGAATTCAAAAAGAAAAGAAACACCTATACATCAAGTATAAGAGTATGGAAAATGAAATCATTAATTCATTGGTAGAAAACAATGGAGAAGATTACGTATTCACCGGACTCAATGGTGCATTCCATGATTCGTATAGTGAAGAATTCATTAGTGACTTCATCAATACATTTGAATCAAATAAAAAGAACAAAGTTGTTAAAGCGATAAAGGTTAAGAAAACTAAGAAATCGACTGCCAACACTTTGGAATCGTTTTTGGAGAATAGTGATGCAAACGCCCGTACCAGCACAGATTGAACAATGGATAAAGACTCTTACCGATAAGAAGTCTCCATACGATTTAAAAAATACTGCGAGGTTGCATTTAGTAAACGTTCGTGATATAATAGATAAGTCATTAGGGCATACCATGAAGAAGCAAGGGCAGAAGAACTATGAGAGTTTGTTTACTAGGTGATACACACTTTGGAATTAGAAATGATTCAAAAGCATTTCACGCATTCTATGAAAAATTTTATAATGAAACATTCTTTCCAGAATTAGAGAAAAGAAACGTTCGCACAGTCATTCAACTCGGTGATCTATTTGATCGCCGTAAGTATATAAACTTTCTTTCTTTAACAGAAAGCAGACGTTATTTTTTCGATCAATGTGTAGAGCGTGGTATCACAGTACATGCATTGATTGGTAATCACGATATCTTCTGGCGTGAAAGTTTAGAAGTTAATTCACCAGACTTGTTACTAAGAGATTATCACAACATTCGTTTGTGGCAAAAACCTGGCACGTTAGAACTTGATGGTATTAAGATTGATATGATCCCTTGGATTTGTAAAGACAATGAACAAGAGATATTTGAATTCGTAAAGAATAGTAATTCACCGTTGTGCATGGGTCACTTTGAACTTGAAGGTTTTCTATTCATGCGTGGTATTAAGAGTCACGAAGGAGTTGATTATAAGTTTTTGAACAACTACAGTCATGTATTCAGCGGACACTATCATACATTCTCAACGCAAGACAACATCACATACATCGGAACACCATATGAGTTATTCTGGAATGATTACAAAGATCAAAAACAATTTGCTATTCTAGACACAGAAACATTGAAGGTCGACTATGTAAAGAATCCTCATAGGATGTTTTTCAAAGTTAACTATGATGATTCAACTTTAAAGATTGAAGAACTGAAGAATATGGATTTCTCACGCTATGCAAATGCATATGTTAAAGTGGTTGTTCTGAATAAACAGAACCCATACATCTTTGATAAGATGATGGATGAGATTTATAAAGTTGGTCCAATCGATGTGAATATCGTTGAAGACTTTACCACGTTAGAAGAAGAATCTGAAGATGGAGATATCATTGATCAAGCGCAAGATACTATGACAATCTTATCCAGTTTTATCGATGGACAGAGCCTAAATATTTCTGACACGAATAAACTTAAAACTCTTATGCGTGAATTGTACATAGAGTCATTGTCTAGAGAAAATATTGAGTAAAAATAATATATGATAATTTTTAGAAAGATTCGTTGGAAGAATTTTCTTTCAACAGGGAATTACTTTACGGAACTTGAATTAGATAAAAACAATACTACGTTAATTGTTGGTTCAAATGGTTCTGGTAAATCTACAATGCTTGATGCTTTGTGCTTTGTGTTGTTTGGAAAACCATTTCGAAATATTAACAAAGGCCAACTGGTTAACACGATTAATCAGAAAGATTGTATCGTTGAAGTTGAATTTGATACTGGCAACAAATCATATAAGATCATACGTGGAATCAAACCAAATACGTTTGAAATCTACTGCAATGGTGAACTTGTAAATCAAGCGGCCGCCGTCAAAGACTATCAAGAACATTTAGAGAAATTCATTCTCAAACTCAATTACAAATCGTTCACTCAGATTGTATTGCTAGGTTCTGCATCATTCACACCATTCATGCAATTGTCTTCTTCAGATAGAAGAGCAATCATTGAAGACTTGTTAGACATTCAAATCTTTTCACGTATGAATGGAGTATTAAAAGAGAAGTTTCAAATTCTCAAAGAGAATTATTCTCAATCAAAGTATGCATTTGATTTAAAGACTGAAAAGATTCAGTATCAAATTCAATTCATTGATTCATTGAAGAAGAACAATGCGGAACAAATTTCTTCAAAAGAACAAGATGTTGCAAACACGCAAAGTTTAGTCACACAAAGCGAAACTAAATGCGATGCATATCAAACAAACATTACTCAATTGTATGCACAAGTTGGTGACAAGAAAAAAACAAATGATAAGTTGGCGAAGTTTGCTGGAGTAAAAGTCAATCTGAATAAAACAATTGCTAAGATTGAAACTGATATTTCATTCTACCACGACAATAGTGATTGTCCAACATGCAAGCAAGGCATTGCTGAAGAACACAAAGCACACATTGTAGAAGAACGAAACAAAAAACTGCAAGAAGTAAGAGATGGAATTGAAAATCTTGAAAAGGAAATCAAAACTCTTACCGACAGACAACAAGAAATTTATTTGATTGACAACGAAATTCAAGAGTTGAATTCTAAGTTGACTATAGAGCAAACAGAGATCATTGCAAATCGTAGATATGTCGATGCATTGACTAAAGAAATTAAAAAGTTGAATGAATCTAAACAAGACTTGACAACTGAGGAGACAAAATTGTCAGTACTTAATCAGGAACTCATACAACTTGAAACTGATATGAAATCTCTTTCAGATGAAAGATTGTACTATGAGACTGCAACGAATCTTCTTAAAGATACAGGTATTAAAACTAAAATCATTCGACAATATATACCAGTGATCAACAAGTTAGCAAACAAGTATCTTGCTTCATTAGATTTTTTTGTGAACTTCAATCTAGACGAATCGTTTAAAGAAACAATCAAATCTAGACACCGTGATGACTTCACATACGATTCATTTTCTGAAGGCGAGAAGCAAAGAATCGATATGGCATTGATGTTAACATGGAGAGCAATTGCAAAGTTGAAGAATTCATCGAATACTAATTTATTGATTCTAGATGAAATTTTTGATTCATCATTAGATGCAAATGGTACTGAAGAATTGATGAAGATTTTAGATATGCTCGAAGGTGCAAACCTATTTGTAATATCACACAAAGGAGATATCTTACAAGACAAATTTTCTAATGTGATCAGGTTTGAAAAAGTAAATAATTTTTCGAGGGTCGTGAAGTAATACTATGAACAATTCAGAACCAAATATACATTTATATTTTCCCGTTTCAATATATAGAGTTGAAAATTTATTGGAAAAAAATGCAATAGATTCTATGCGAATCGAAGTTGATAGAATAGAAAAAACTGTTCCAAGAGGCGGAAACAATTGGGAGTCTGACGTATACAATACTTTAGGAACACACGATATATATTCAAATATAATTTTTAAAGACTTATGTGAAAAAGTTAATTGGCATGTTAATAAGTTTAATCATACTTTAGGATCAAATCATAAGATAGAAAAGTCTAGAGACTCATGGTTAAATATTTATTATGAAAATCAATATCAAGAACTACATCATCACCCTGAACAATATAGTGCAGTTTTTTTCTTAACTGCGCCAGAAAATTGTTCAAATTTTATAATAGTAAATCCTAATGAACACTTTCAAAGAAATTTACTTGACATTCGAGAGTTAAATCAATTGAATGAAGTAGTTCATGAAATTAAAGTTCAAGAAAATTTACTAATTATTTTTAGATCCTTTCTTAAACATATGGTTCCAAAAAATAAAAGTGTGGATAAAAGAGTGAGCATATCATTTAACTTTTAGAGGATTATTAAAATGAAAATACTTAGTGAATATTATGGTAAAGATATAGACAGAGAAGCACACGTATACTTAGATGAAAAATTTTATAAAGTTAGAATGCGAAATGATTTAGGAACATATTTCGTAGCATTCTTTAAGACACAAGATGAAGCAGAAATTTTCGCAGAACATTATGTAAATGGAGAAACACATGAACCTTAAATTGATACCCGAAACATCACCAGTTCTCTTACAAGAATGTAAAGAATTTGATTTTTCAAACCCACCATATGACCCAAAAGAATTCGCACAAGCATTGCATGATGTGATGGTCAAGAATGATGGACTCGGTTTATCAGCAAATCAAGTTGGTGAACCATATAAAGTATTTGTTATTAGAGTAGATAATGACAAACCATTTGCAATATTCAATCCTAAGATTGTTGATGTATCAGATAGAGAACTCATTATGAAAGAAGGGTGTTTAAGTTTTCCTCTTTTGTTTTTAAGCGTCAAACGTCCTGATGGTATTCGTATTCGCTTTCAAACTGAAACTGGAGAAATCGTCACAGAAAAATTTATTGGCATGACTGCAAGAATTGCATTACATGAATTTGATCATATGATGGGTAACGTTTTTACACAGAAGGCTTCACAATTTGAAACGCAACGTGCATTGCGTAAACGTATGATTCTAAAACGTAAGGTAAAGAAATGAAACCTTGGCAACATGGATATGATATAGACTATCTCAAAGGATTGGAAGCGCAGTATGCAGATTATAATGCATATACATTATCTCCTTTTGCAAAGTATAAGAAGAACAATATTGCAGAGTCTTTGAAAAAAGGAACTATTGTTTTGCTTGGTGACGCAATGATTGATGTAACAGTAAACAAAGTTGCATCAGACATTACAATGCATGGCGACACAATTATTGCAACAAAATTAAAGGGTGATGTTTCGATTGGAAAACTTTCTGGTAATATCAAGACTATCAAACAACAAATTTCTGTATTGTCGGGAAGCAATTTCTGGTTAACTGTGTGGGCAGAGAACAAATCACATTGTAACTTAGCCGAAGAACTAGGCTTCTGTTATGTTGGTCCTAAGATTACAACATACGGAGAAGTACACGCAATTTACTTTAAGAGCAACAGTCCTATTCCACGTTCATTTCCTAAAGTAGAATCAACAGAATATCTTAGCATCAAAAAGATTGGTGTAATCACACCAGAGTTTATTCAATCTGTTTCTGCTAAGTTAGCAACATTACCTGCATTCACAAATCATTATAGTAACTACAACAAAGATAAAGCATGGTCTGCATTGTCGCTACGTGGTTATCGTCCAGAATCAGACTTCATTACAAAACCTTCAGAGATGAGTGATGATTGGAAAGAAAAAAACAAAGATGTGAAATTTGAATTGCAAGACACACCACTCTATGATATGTTTCCTGAAGTGCGTGAGTTGTTAAGTAAATACAAAGAAGTTCATCGTGTTCGTTTCATGCAATTAAAACCTGGCGGTGGAGAACTTGAACGACACACAGATCAAGTCGATAAAGACTCTGGTGGATCTAAAGGCAAACTAGCAAGACTACACATACCAATTATAACAAATCCAAACATGATTTTTACTGTGTGGGACACAAAAGGTACCGCACAAAAAGTGCATATGAAAGTTGGAGACTTGTGGTTTCTAGATACACGTAAACCACATCAAGCAATCAATAATGGAACTGAAAATAGAATTCATTTAGTCATAGACGCAATTTCTGAAGGAGAACTGTATGAGTCTCTTGTATCCTGAGAACTTTTCTGGTATAATAAAAGAATGGAAAGACCCAAACCCTGCACCGATAGTTGAAATGCACCATGGCTTTCATGTTGTACGTGATGACTTGTTGGAGTATGGAAGTAAAAGTCGATTCATTGATCATCTTGTGAAGACTACTGAGTGTGATGAGTGGGTCTTTGGTGGTGCAAACAAAGTTGGTTGGGGTCCTATATCTTTAACGTATGTGTGCAATCTGTATGGAAAAAAAGCAACGTTCTTTATGGCTAAACGAAAAGAGCCAACATGGCATCAACAAAAAGTTTTGGACCTTGGCGGTACTATTCATTGGGTTGACAATGGTATGCTTACTGTAACAAAAGCAAGAGCAAGACGCTATCAAGAGGAAGACGTAAAGCATAGACAATGTTTACCTTTAGGATTAGAGCATCCATCTGTGCTTGCATCGATTGTTAAAGTTGCTAGAGATTTAGAAATTAAACCAACTGAGATTTGGACTGTTGCATCAAGCGGAACATTGAATCGTGGATTGCAATTAGCATTTCCTGATGTGCCTGCGTATGCAGTAGAGATTGGACATAAGATGAGTGATTATGAAAAGGGTAGAGCAGTTACAATGCGTTCACCTTATAAGTATGATCAAGCAGTAGAAGAGAATCAAGCGCCACCATATCCATCTGAGAAATACTATGATGCTAAACTTTGGCAGTTTGTTGTGACTAATGGAAAACCTGGTGCGTTAATTTGGAATGTGGCATGACTGATTTTATATACATAAGAGATATTGAAGACACTTCTGTCTGCGATGAATTGATTGAGTATTTTAAAAATTCAGATAATAAAATTTTAGGTGAAGTATACGACACAGAAACTGGCGCAGGGAAAGTTGATAAAGACAAAAAAGATTCAATTGATCTATATCTAGAAGAATGTACGGATGCAGTTATGCAATGTATGAATGAATTAAAAATAACAATTGAAGAATATGTAAAATTATATCCGTCTTCGGTTGGAAATGGTCCTTGGGCAATAACAGAACGTGCAAAATTGCAATATTATCCTCCAGGCGCAGGATTTAAAATTTGGCATTGTGAAAGAAATTCTGCATCACCTATAATACGAGAAAGACATTTAGTTTATATGATGTATTTGAATGATATTGATGATGAAGGCGGAACAGAATTTTTTTATCAGAAAAGAAAAGTTAAACCAAAAAAAGGAAGAATTGTAATATGGCCAGCAGATTGGACGCACACACATAGAGGCGTTACTTCTATGACACAAGAAAAATATATTGTTACTGGATGGTATAGTTTTTACAATCCGAAAGGAGTCGAGCATGAGTAAAGAAGAAGATAAATTTAAAAAGTCTAAACGAATCCTTAAAGACGAAAATGCAATAAAACGACAAATAAAAATTGCAAAGCAACATGGGGCATCAGAATATAACCCAAGCGGAATAGATCAACCTCATAGATTTGCAAAACAACATGCAATGAACTGTGGTAATCCAAAATGTGTGATGTGTGGAAATCCAAGAAAAACATTTGGTGAATTGACATATCAAGAGCAAAAACTTTTTCAACATGATAAGGAAATTGAACTATGAGTTTAAAAAATGAAATTGAAAGAAGTGGTCGTGAAATGACTTCACCATATAATGATGGATTTACTGCATTCTATCATAAGCAAAGAATTTTAGAAACGTTATGGGAATGTGAACGATGGCTGAAACAATCACCAACATTTGCTGATGAAGATAAGTGGGTAGCAAAACATAAGCCAAGTGACTTGAATGATTAAAGAAAAATATCTAGGCGCATATATGAAGACTGCAAGAGTCTTTGCCGAATTGAGTAGCGCAAAACGTAAGCATGTTGGTGCGGTTATCGTTAAAGATGATAGAATCATTTCAATCGGTTACAATGGTATGCCAAGTGGATGGGATAATAATTGCGAGGATGAAATACATGAAGAATCTGAGTATGTGATTGACATGGGTGGTCCAACTCATACTATGGGTACAATCAGATTAAAGACTAAGCCCGAAGTTCTCCATGCAGAATCTAATGCTATCGCAAAACTAGCAAAGTCTACCGAGAGTGGTGATGGTGCAAGTATGTTTATCACTTGCGCCCCATGCATGGACTGTGCTAAAATGATATTTCAAACAGGTATTAAAGAAGTCTTCTATGCCGAAGATTATCGTGATGATGCAGGAATCAGTTTCCTAAATAAATGTGAAATAACTGTGAGACAATTAGATGAAGTATAAGTATGAAACGTTCGAGGATTGGTTTGATGAAATTGAAAATTATGGAACACGTTCTGAAAGATTTTTAAGCACACTACCAAATGATATTATGCTTAGTGACAGTATGATACAATGGTTACGTGCCGCATTTGACTGTGGAAGAGAAAAGGATTATGATGAAAACATTTGATACATATGAAGAAGTGCAAGGAATGAAACCTTGCGTTAAAAGACCTATTATTGTACACGCTAAGAAATTTGATTTTGAGTTTCGTGTGAATACACTAGAAGGCAATTACAAACAGGGTAAACCTGGAGACTATCTAATGCGTGGCATCGATGGTGAATTATATATTTGTGATGGACCAATTTTTGAAAAGAGTTATGATTTTAAATGAAACATTTTTATGAACGCAATGACTGGTTATTGAACCACGAAACAAACAAGACATTTGAAGAAGTGCAATGGATGAGTGAAGACGAATTTCGTCAATGGTTCATTGATTTACGTAAAGCAGTTGTACACTCATGGGACACTATGGGTCAACCACCTAGAGTTGGTTGGGATGAAGGCGCAATCAAAAAACAATTCAAAGAGATGTATGGATTTCCTGTGCATGAATTTGAACATGTAGATGAATTGACTGGTGAGAAAGATGTAATTCGAAACACTAGTGTAGTTGGCAACGCAGCCAATCAATGGTTCCCAACCATGATGAAGACACGCATTAACTATACAAAGAATGACGATGGGCTTTCAATCTATGACCACTTTCTAAAAGATGAATTGCTTGAGAAAACATTGAAGTATTCCAAGCGACACTTCAAGCGTGATTCATTCTATGCATACTCAAACACAATCAAAGTCAATGAAATTATCAATGTTGGTTCTTACAATGTAAAGTTTAAGAATGGTAATGATTTTGTTCGTTGGTTTGAAGATAATAACATTCGTCAATATGGTTATGACTATTGGGTAGAGAGTCGTGATGATGACGAAGAGTATACTGGTTACAATGAAGAACTCAAAGGTGCAAAGTATCTTGAAGTAACACAAGATATCTTGGAAACAATTCCATCTAAGTCTACAATGAACATCAAGTCACATGACCAGAAGAAGTATCGTCTGCGTATGTACAAGTATGGACAAAAGATTTTCCCTGTCGGCTTGAAAGCATTCCGTGTATCGTGGTGCCAATATGCTGTTAACTTCCCACCATTGACTGCAAAACTTCTTTATGAAAAATTTACTAAACACGTTAAGAACCAAGATAGAGTTGTTGTTTACGATCCCTCTTCTGGTTGGGGTGGGCGTATTTTGGGTGCTATGGCTTCTCGCACTTCTTTGCCTTTACACTATGTGGGTACTGATCCTAATACCGACCACACTATTGTTACTGATAATGGGAGTGCTAGTACTAAATATTCCGATTTGGCTGAGTTCTATAACTCCGCAAAGAACGAAGGAGTTTTGTTCGAACAGTCCAACACTTACGAAATTTATCAACTTGGCTCTGAAGTTGTCCGAGAAAATAGTTCGTTTCAAAAGTACAAAGGCGAATTAGATATGGTGTTCACTAGCCCTCCTTACTTTGCTAAGGAAGCGTATAGTGAAGACCCAACTCAATCGTACAAAAAGTTTACTGGCTATGATGCATGGCGTGAAGGCTTCTTGCGTCCAACATTAGAGACTGCCGTAGAGTATTTGCGTAATGACAGATACTTGCTTTGGAATATTGCTGATGCTAAGTTTGGTGCTGACATGTTGCCACTTGAAAAAGATAGCAAAGACATTTTAGAATCACTCGGTATGCAATTCAAAGGTGTAGTCAAAATGGCACTAGCACAAATGCCAGGTGGCAATCGTATTGATCCTGACACTGGTTTGCCGAAAGCAAAGAATTTTTGCAAGGTGAACGGGATGTGGTTGAAGTATGAACCGATTTTTGTTTTTTACAAGCCGTAACTTGTTGATTCATAAGGGTTTTTTGACTTGATTTTAAGGAAAAACCTTTTATTTCACACAAATGTGTTGTTTTGATGCAACACTACATCAAATAATCGTTGACATTCGTTCCTACTGTGCTATACTCTATATATAGATTGAGATTACAGAGGAATTTATGTCATACGTTGAACATCCTGCCGCATATGAAGCCGCTATCAAGCGCAACATCATAAACAATGCTACCAAAACGTTTTACAAAACGTATCCCGATGCTGGCGATATCGTCCAATTCCTTGTTGCCAATTCTGAAAGAAATTCTTTCTACTCAAACCTTCTTGGTTCATTGAATACCTACGGCAAGTTGACAGAAAACCAAGTTATTGCTGTACGCAAATCAATTGCTACACTTGCCGAACGTAAAGCACAATGGCAAGCACAAGCCGCAGAGAAAAACACAACCCGCACATTCATTGGTACCGAAAAGAAAAAGATTACTGTTACTCTAACAGTTAAAAAAGCAATTGTAGTTGATCGTCCCAAATTTTACTGGGCTGATTCTGGCACCAGTCTTCTCCGTATCTGTGAAGATGCCGATGGCAACGTAATTGTATTCAGCGGCAATGCAGATTTTCCGGCTGAAGGCGAGACTGCTACTATTACCGCTACAGTAAAAATGCACCGCTACTATAAACAAAATGATATTGAAGTACCACAAACTGTTATCATTCGCCCTAAAAAAATTGCTTGACATTCCAATCCACTTGAGTTAAGATACATACATGCTTAATACACAAATTTCAAAATCCACTCTAGCAAAATTACTTGCTACAGAGAATATTTCGGTAGAGTATCGTAAGGTGCAAACTGCATCATTCGATATCGTGAATCGCCGTCTTACTCTTCCCATTATGAATGACACCACACCTGAAATGACAGACCTTTTGGTCGGGCATGAAGTGGGTCACGCATTAGACACACCACAATCATACGTTGAGTCTGCTAAGGCTGGCGGTTCTGCATTTTCTACATTCTTGAATGTGATTGAAGATGCACGTATTGAACGTAGAATGAAAGACAGATATCCAGGTTTGCGTAAACCAATGGCTATTGCATATCGTCAATTTACTGAACGTGATTTCTTTGGCATCAAAGGTCAAGATGTAAACGCAATGATGTTGATTGATAGAATTAATTTGCATTTCAAACTTGGTGCAATTGCAGGCATTAAATTCAATGCCGAAGAAATGCTGTACGTTAAAGAAGTTGAAACGGCAGATTCGTTTGAGCAAGTGAAAGATATTACCGAACGTTTGTATACTTTCTGCAAAGCAGAGTTAGACCAAAAACGTCAAGAGGCTAAAGAAGAATTCGAAAAGCGCAAAGAGAATGGCGAATTCGATGATGAAGAGTTTGATACTGAAGATGGCTTTGGTGATGATACCGAAGACTATGAAGACAAAGATCCAAACAGTTCTGGCTCCGATGACGGTGAAGATGATGACGATTATGAATCGGAAGACCGCTTTGACAATGGGTATTCTAACGAACCCACTTTTGAAAATACTATGCCTAATGAGTTAAAGGTGTATGGTGATGAAGTTAAATCTGTAACGGATGAAAAATTTCAACAAGCATTGAAAGGTCTTGCAGAAACAAAAGAAATTTATGTTGGTAAGATTGCTAGTCAAAAGAAAATCTATTTGAAAGATTATATTGTTCCCTTTAAAGAATTGAAGTTCTTTGAAGATAACTTTTACGATGATCCTGAATTGCAAGCGCATGAGCGTTATGATGCTACTCTATTGACTAAGTTTGAATCCAAGAATAAGAATGCTATTGCATATCTTATAAAAGAATTTGAAATGAAAAAGAAAGCGGCTGAGTTGCGCCGTGTAACAGTCTCCGATACTGGTACACTTGACACTAACAAATTGCATACTTACAAATTCAATGACGATATCTTTCGTAAGATTGGTGCCGTTGCTGATGGTAAGAATCACGGCATTGTAATGTTCATTGACTGGTCTGGTTCAATGGCGGACAATATGTCTGGTACGATTGAACAGTTAATTACAATGTCAACGTTCTGCCGCAAAGTGAATATTCCGTTTGATGTTTATGCTTTCAGTACTCAGTATCCAAAGAAACTAAAAGATATGCCAGTTGATTCTCCTGTAGATATTGAAGAAAATCAATTGCAAATTGACTATTTTTCTTTGTTGAACATTTTGTCCAGCAGTATGAAAAACCAAACGTATCGTAAATTTGCAAATGATTTGTTGCAAGTGGCTGAGGCATATCAACCTTATGTACAGCACCGCAGAAATTACAAGTCTAGTTATATTCGTAATGATATGGGTCTCGGTGGCACTCCGTTGAATGCAACAATTCAGGTTGCATCTAATGTTGTGAATGATTTCCGTAAACGTACTCGCTCTGAAATTGTGAATGTTATCTTTTTGACAGACGGAGAAGACAGTACAACATTGTGGACTACATCCGCCGATCACCGTGGTACTAGAATCGGACCTTCTGACTTCCGTTCAGTATCTTACATTGAAGACAAAGATTCCGCAAAGAATTATCGTGTAAGTGACAAAGGTGTGACGCCAACGTTATTGCAAATTCTAAAAGATCGTACTGGTTGTAATTTGATTGGATTCTACATCCTGCCAAAAAGCAAACGTTACTTTCAAAATGCAATGTCACGTTTCAACATGATAATGACAGATGATGGATACAAACAATTCCGCAATGAAAAGTTTTTCTCTGTCAACGGATATGGATACTCTGAGTACTTCTTAATCCCTGGTGGCAATGATTTGACTACCGATGATGATTCGTTAGATGATATTCTTGGTGAATCCAAAGATGTTTCTGCACGTAAGTTGAAAGGTGCATTCTTAAAGATGAACCAAAATCGTTTGACTAATCGTGTTCTTCTCTCTAAGGTAATCAGGGAAATTGCTTGATGTTGTATAAAAACAACAGTCAAAGTAACCCTTGACTTGCCATAAATATTCTGTTATACTACTAGTATTGAAATTGATTTTTAACTGAAAGGCAAATTATATTATGATTACGCAAAGTGAAAAAGTTGCATTTGTTACCGAAGCCGCAAAACGTTTTGGTGAAGTTGTAACCCGCCAGCAATTGGTGACACTTTCTGAAGAAACTGGCGGCAAACGTCAATTCTGGCTTGAAGCCGATCAGTACCGAGTTGGACGTGGCAAGTATCAATTGCCTCTCCAAGAATTTAATGTTAACATGGCTGGACTTGCACTAGTCAAATCCAATCCAATTTCTTCCATGCCAATTACTGAACCCATTATGGCTCCTGTTGCAAAAGCAATTGCAAAAATGTCATCCGTTGCACGTATGCAAGAGGGTGCAATTATTCCTAAAGTGAATTCTCTGTATGTTCCTTTTGGATTCTTTGACAACATGAAACGTATTGTTGCATCAAAGAAATTTTATCCAGTATTTGTTTCTGGTCTCTCTGGCAACGGCAAGACCTTCATGGTTGAACAAGCATGTGCCCAATTGAAAGTTGAATGTCTCCGTGTGAATATTTCACCTGAGACTGATGAAGATGATTTGATTGGTGGCTTCCGTTTGATTGACGGAGAGACAAAGTGGTTTGATGGTCCAGTTGTTCAAGCAATGAAGTCTGGTGCCGTTTTGATTCTTGATGAAATTGATCGTGGTTCAAATAAACTAATGTGCTTGCAAGGTGTGCTTGAAGGCAAAGGTCTGTTCGTTAAGAAGACTGGTGAATTTGTTGAACCAGTTACAGGTTTCAACGTTATCGCTACTGCAAACACCAAAGGTAAAGGTGATGAAACTGGTCGCTACATGGCGGCAACAATTCTTGATGATGCGTTCCTTGAGCGTTTTCCAATTACTGTAGAGCAAGAATATCCTGACACTAAAGTTGAAACTAAGATTTTGACTAAACTGTTTGACAGTCTTGGCATCAACGATAAAGCATTCGCAGAAAATCTTGTGAAGTGGGCTGATATCATTCGTAAGACATTTGAAGAAGGTGCAATTGATGAATTGATTTCCACTCGCCGTTTGTCTCACATTGCCGAGGCATACACTATCTTCAATGATAAAATGGATGCAATCAAATATTGTATCAATCGTTTTGATGGCGAAACAAAGACTGCATTCCTTGACTTGTACAGCAAAATTGATGCTGGTATTGATCCTACCGCAGAAGTGAAATCCGAATCAAATAAGGATGAAGTTCCTTTCTAAATCTCCTTGGCAGTAATGCCTTTGAGGCTACGTGAAGTAGCCTCTTTTTTTATACATATATAACACATGCAGACTTTTAATAATATGGAGAAATTATGCAACTTGAATTGAATCTAGAGCAGTTACGTGATAAGAAAATTTTTATTGCGACACCAATGTATGGTGGACAATGCCATGGCGCATACACTAAGTCTATCGCAGACTTTATGACTATGTGTACCAAGTATGGTGTTGATGCAAAATTGTTTTTCATCTTTAATGAATCACTAATTACCCGAGCAAGAAACTATTGTGCAGATGAGTTTCTCCGAAGTGGATATGACTATCTTGTTTTTATTGATAGCGACATTCACTTTGAGCCACAAGACGTTCTTGTGATGGCACACTTTGCAATTAACAATCCTGAGATGGAAGTTATTTGTGGTCCATATCCAAAGAAAGCAATCTCTTGGGAAAAAATCAAACTTGCAGTTGATAAAGGTTTTGCTGATCAAGACCCAAATGCACTTGAAGAATTTGTTGGCGATTACGTTTTCAATCCAGCGGATGGCATTACACAATTCCGTGTTGATGAGCCAGTTGAAGTTAAAGAAGGCGGCACAGGTTTCATGCTTGTAACGAAAAGCGCATTTGCAAAATTCGATAAAGTGAATCCGGAAAGATCATATAAACCAGATCACGTTCGTACTGCAAACTTTGATGGTAGTCGTGAAATCATGGCATACTTTGATTGCGTTATTGATCCAGTATCCAGACGTTATCTATCAGAAGATTATATGTTCTGTCAATACGCACGTAGTGCAGGTGCAAAGGTTTGGTTGCTACCATGGATTAGACTGAAACACGCTGGTAGTTATATCTTTGGTGGATCATTGCAAGCACTTGCATCAATTGGTGCATCTCCAACCGCAGATAAAACAGTAACAAAACGATGACAGACTATCGTTATAGTGAAGATAGGATTTTAGCAGAGTTAAAGTCCTATGTTGATTCTACTTACGGGCAACATTATTCCCGTAACAAGTTTCAAGCAACAGAATTCATCATTGATGGTGGACATGGTGAAGGATTCTGTATTGGTAATGTGCTGAAATATGCACAAAGGTATGGCAAGAAAGACGGACGTAATCGTAAAGACTTGCTAAAAATTATACATTATGCTATAATCATGTTACACGTTCATGATCTAAATGAGGAAATACAAAATGAAACTAAGCGAAACAACAATCAACCTGTTAAAGAACTTCTCAACTATCAATCAGGGAATTCAAATTAAACCTGGTCAGGTAATTAGAACAATCTCTAAACAACAAAACGTTCTTGGCAAAGCAAGCGTTTCAGAAACTTTTGATTCTGAATTTGTTATCTATGACTTGAATCGTTTTCTCTCTCTTATCTCTTCTCTATCTGATCCAGAGATCACGATCAATGCAGAGAATAAAAACCTAACTGTAAAGTCTGGTACATCCAAAACGACATATGGCTTGTCTGATGAATCTATGATCGTTGCACCGCCAACTAAAGAGTTAAAAGTCGAAGATGCCGAAGTGAATTTTTCTCTGTCAAAAGACAATTTCAATCAAGTTTTGAAGTTGTCGGGTATTCTTGGCTTGCCAAACATTGCAGTTGTTGGTGATGGTACTGATATCTCTATCTCAGCACTTGATGTTAAGAATGATGAGTCAGATAACTTCTCAATCAAAGTTGGCGACACTACAGCAAACTTCAAGTTTATTTTCAATACAGAGAATCTAAAGATGATCCCTGGCACATACAATGTTGCAATTTCATCCAAAGGCATTTCACATTTTGTGAATGCAAGTGATCCAGTTGAGTATTGGGTTGCTACTGAGTCTGGTTCTAAGTACGAAGGTTAATATTATGAGTAATGTGATTGTTCCGTCCTCTCCAGAGGATCGTAAAAAGATTCTGGATGCACTTATTGAAATTTCAAACTCACTCACTCGCATTGAAGCGGAACGTGATTTGATTAAAGACATTCTCACTAGTGTAGAAGATAAATTTGAGTTGCCTAAAAAGTACACTCGCAAACTTTCAAAGATTTATCACAAACAAAACTTCACCGAAGTACAAGAGGAACAAGATACACTTGAAACTCTTTATGAGACTGTTGCCAAGTAACAGTTGTCTTGCATTCTAACATTGTTTATGTTAGAATATATTTTTATGTTATGGTGAGGTGAATTATGCTACAAGATTTCTTGTGGGTCGAGAAGTATCGACCAAAAACTGTTGAAGATACTATTCTTCCAGCAGACTTAAAAGCGACATTTCAACAATTCGTTGACCAAAAGAATGTCCCCAATCTAATTCTTGCGGGCGGTCCTGGCGTTGGTAAAACTACTATCGCTAAGGCATTGCTTGAAGAACTTGGATGCACTTATATCGTTATTAACGGATCGATGAATGGCAACATTGATACCTTACGCAATGAAATTAAAAACTTTGCGTCAACTGTTTCATTCACTGGTGGAAGAAAATATGTCATACTTGATGAGGCTGATTACCTTAATCCTCAATCTACTCAACCCGCATTACGGAACTTCATGGAAGAGTTTTCTGCTAATTGTGGTTTTATCCTTACTTGCAATTTTCTCAATCGTATCATTGCCCCACTCCACAGCAGATGTTCCGTTATACAATTTAAAATAAGTAACGCAGACAAACCAAAACTTGCTGGTCGTTTTATGAAACGT
>Ga0209190_1000173_pt1 | contig 45787 bp, 33 predicted proteins | sample M_140205_XF_Meta_FD_187315 | JGI IMG/M metagenome (GOLD analysis project Ga0209190, IMG submission 187315) | Freshwater microbial communities from Lake Montjoie, Canada to study carbon cycling - M_140205_XF_MetaG (SPAdes) (version 2) | ecosystem: Environmental > Aquatic > Freshwater > Lake...
TGGTTCGCCAACATGATCGGTGGCCTCTTCAACGGTCACCCCGCCCAGCAGGTCGCGGTCCTGCGTCCGCTCGTCAAGGACCACCCCGCCAACCTGCACCTCGGAGCGGAATGGAAGCGCAAGGACGAGTGGTACGGCTTCAAGAATCTCGCCGCCGATAACACGGTGCTTCTAGAGATTGACGAGAAGTCCTACTCCCCGGTCAAGGGCAAGGAGATGGGCGACCATCACCCGATGACTTGGTGTAAGGACGTCGGCAAAGGCCGCATGTTCTACACCGCGCTCGGCCACACCAAGGAATCTTTCTCTGAGCCGGAATTCATCCAGCACCTCAATGGCGGGGTGGTTTGGGTGATAAGGAAGTAGAGTTTAGAGGCAAGGTAGGGTCAGCACTGCGTGCTGATCCTAAGTGCAAAAGTGGGATGCACGTTTCGGGTGACGGGTGGCAGCCCCGGGTGGCAGGTGGCGGGAATGGGTAGGGATGCGATGACATCGCATCCGCCTGCTTACCCTACCTCACCACGCGACGCTCGACGTCACTGAGGACGTCCTCATCGGAAAGCATCAAGGGGTGAAGCAAGACTGGGAAATCGAGGTTCAACGCGGGCGCCCACTCGGAACTCGTCGCTGGAAGGATCATCAGATCCATCGGCGTGTGATAGGAGACGAGTTGGATTCCCCGGAGGGTTTCCTCGGTCGACTGTAACTGATGAAGGAAGTCGCTTCCGGGACGCATGTCACGGGCGCCCTTGCCGGGATAAAGCCAAGCTGACTGCGTGCCCTGATGCGGCGAAGAGATTGTGAAGAGCTTCTCGCAACGAACAGCGCCCCCGAGAATCTGGAGGTAATGTCGGGCGACCAATCCACCCATGCTGAAGGCTACAATCCGGATCTTTGCTGAGGGTCCGAAAGTCGCGTCGATATCGCGCTTCAAGTTTTGGGCTAAAGGCACCAGCCCAGCACGGCCGTCGTTCGGGCGCAGTCGCGGTACCAGGCAGACGGCACCCTGACGTTCGAGCCGAAGCTTCATCCGACGAAACACCCAGCCCGTGTCCAGGAACCCGTGGACAAGTACCACCTTGATGCCGGCTGCGTCGGGCATGGTTTTCGGCTTACTTCGTCGCTTCCAACTTCTTAATCAGACGGCCGAGGGCGCCTTTGGTCGTCTCGTTGGTGACGGCGTTCTCGGCATCGCGCAAAGCGGCGAGGTCGGCAGGCTGGGCGAGTTTGAGCAAGGCTTTCTGGCATTCGAGGCGCATGGGCTCTTCCTTAACCGCGACGCACAGGGCACCAGCGACCGAGCGGAGATTACGACCAACCGCGGCCTTGATGAGGGCCGTGCGCGCGGAAACATCGGACTTGGTATCGCTAATGCCGGCAACGAAGGCATCGGTCACCCCGGGGCCAGCGACCTTAACGAGCGCGTCCTGGATATTCTCAGCGAGGGCTTCGTCCTTCGCGAGAGAAGCGAGCAACGGGACGGCCTTGGCGCCGCCGACCTCGGCGAGGGCGAGCGCGGCCGGGATCCGAAGGGGAGACTGGGGGTTCGAAGCGAGTGCGGCGACCTGCACGGTCGCGCCAGAGGCCTTCGCTTCGGCGAGCGCAGCGAGGAGGAGCTTGGCGGTCTCGACGTCGGTCGAGCCGAGCAACGCGGCGACATCGCCGACCAGCGGGGAGGTCGGTTCATCGACGAGGCGCTCGCGCACATCATCGACCGCAGCGAGGCGGACCGCGGCGGGCGCATCGGCCTTCTTCAACGTGTCGATGGATTTTGATGTGCCTTTGCGGAAATCCTTGAGCGCCGCCGTGTAGGCGGCGTGATCGACCGCCGGACGTTCGGCGGCAAGTAGCGATGCGGCGAAAAGAAGGGCGAGGAGTGAGCGGAACATAAGCGAGGGTCCGAGGATAAGAGGGCCCGAGGACTGGAGGCGAGGCCGGAGAGATACAGCATTAGTTGACCGGTTGATCAGTTGGCCAGTTGGCCGGGGATACAATGGGTAGGGGCGCGACGGCGTCGCGTCCGTTCGCAGCGATATGCTCGATGAGCCGGGCAAGTTATCAGACTCGATAAAGTCGGTTCGCCCACGGACGCCACGCAGTGGCGCCCCTACCCGATGCACCCCAGCTAACTTCCCGGTTTCCGGTTTCCCCCTGAGTGCCGACCGCCTGCCCCGTACCTGCACCTGTACCTGAACACCTGAACCAGATACCCGATGGCCGGGACCCGAGACCTGAGAATGAATCCCCGCCACCCGCCACCCGGGGCTGCCACCTGCCACCTGAAACGTGCATCCCACTTTTGCACTTAGGACAGCACGTGGTGCTGTCCCTACCCCGCCCCCCAATAAAAAGAGCGCCCGGAGGCCCCCAGTTCTGATTGCATTTAGGGACGTGATTCCCCTAAATGGGGGCTCACGGGGAAGAAGTGTTACGGTAGCACAGCGGTCTCCAAATCCGCTGGCGATGGTTCGACTCCATCCTTCCCTGCCAATTTAAGAGTTAGAATCCGCAGGCAAACTCGCCGCGATTCAATCGGCGGCGATGGCAATCGCCGCCCTACCCGAGACAAAATCATTTCGGGTGACAGGTGACGGGCACGGGAGCCAGGGGTTCAGGCGCCAGCCGTTCGGGGATCAGCTGCTGGGATCCCGAAGCCGACAGCCGATGGCTGAAACGCCGACGCCCCAGTGGCCGACGCCCTGATGGCCGTCACCCGTCACCTGACAATGGAGGCACCTAGGTCAGCACGCAGTGGCGCCCCTACCCTCAAGACAGGCGGATGCGATGTCATCGCATCCCTACCCATTTCGCCACCTGCCACCCGGGGCTGCCACCCGCCACCTGAAACTTGCATCCACTTTTGCACCAAGGTCAGCACGCAGTGCTGACCCTACCTCGATACAGGCGGATGCGATGTCATCGCACCCCGGCCCAAACAAAAAGGGCGCCCGTAGGCGCCCTCTTCACTTCCCCTTGTCACCGTGTCCCCTTGCCCACGTGACCCTCGCGACGCGCAGCGTCGCGCTTAGTACCGATAGCTATCGGGCTTGAAAGGGCCGCACTGATTGACGCCAATATACGCAGCCTGCTCCTTGGAGAGGACCGTCAGCTTGGCGCCGAGTTTGCCGAGGTGGAGACGGGCGACTTCTTCGTCGAGGTGCTTCGGGAGGACGACAACGCCGGGCTTGGCCGTCGCGCGGGTCTCCCAGAGGTGCAGCTGGGCGAGGACCTGATTGGCGAACGAGGTCGACATCACGTAGCTCGGGTGGCCGGTGGCGCAACCGAGATTCACGAGGCGGCCTTCGGCGAGCATGTAGAGCTGATGCCCATCCTTGAACGTGTAGCGGTCGACCTGCGGCTTGATGGTGTCCTTCTTGGCGCCCTTATGGGCGTTGAGGCGGACGACCTGGATCTCATTGTCGAAGTGGCCGATGTTACAGACAATTGCCTGGTCCTTCATCTTGGTGAGATGCTCGAGCGTGATGATGTCCTTATTGCCCGTAGCAGTGACGTAGATGTCGGTGGTACCGAGAGTGTCCTCAACGGTGACGACGCGGAAGCCTTCCATCGCGGCCTGGAGGGCGCAGATCGGATCGATTTCGGCGATCTGGACCGTGGCGCCGAGGCCGCGGAGCGACTGGGCCGAGCCCTTACCAACGTCGCCGTAACCGATGACGAGGGCGACCTTACCCGCGATCATGACATCGGTGGCGCGCTTGATGCCATCGACGAGGGATTCGCGGCAACCGTAGAGGTTGTCGAATTTCGACTTCGTGGCGGTGTCGTTGACGTTGACAGTCGGGATGAGGAGGGAGCCGTCTTCGAGCATGCGGTAGAGACGCTTGACGCCGGTGGTGGTCTCTTCCGAGACGCCCTTCCAGCTCTTCACGACCTTGTGCCAATGACCGGGCTTTTCCTTACCGACCTTCTTGAGCAGGTTCTTGATGATCTGCTCTTCTTCGGAATCCGAAGGAGACCAGGCCCACTTCGATCCGTTCTCGAGCTCGTAGCCCTTGTGGATGAGGAGCGTGGCGTCACCGCCGTCGTCGACGATCAGCTCGGGGCCGTCGCCGTTGGGCCAGGTGAGTGCCTTCATCGTGCACTCCCAATATTCGACGAGGTTCTCGCCCTTCCAGGCGAAGACCGGAATGCCAGCCTTGGCGATCGCCGCGGCGGCATGGTCCTGCGTGGAGAAGATGTTGCAGGAGGCCCAGCGCACATCGGCGCCGAGTTCGGCGAGCGTCTCAATGAGGACGGCCGTCTGGATGGTCATGTGCAACGAGCCGGCGATGCGGACGCCCTTGAGGGGCTTCTTCTTGCCGTACTTCTTGCGCAAGGCCATCAGGCCCGGCATCTCGTGCTCGGCGACTTGGAGCTCCTTGCGACCCCATTCGGCGAGGCCGAGGTCCGCGACTTTGAAGTCCGTGAATTTTTTGGGTGAGGATGTGAGGGTGGTAGCCATAAGAGGGAGTATTGAGTTTGGAGTATAGAGTATAGGGCAGACCGGTGGTCGCTTACTTGCTGAGGGCCTTGTGGAAGGCGGCGAGCTTGGAGGTGACTTCCCAAGGCAGGCCCTTCTTGCCGAAGTGACCGTAGTGGGTGGACGCACGATAGATTGGGCGACGCAGGTCGAGTTGGCGGATGATCTCGGCCGGATTGAAGAGGAACGTCGCCTTCACCGCGGCGAGGATTTGTTCGTCCGGAAGCTCGCCCGTGCCAAAAGTGTCGAGATGGATGCTGGTCGGCTCCGGGTGGCCGATGGCGTAGGCGAACTGGAGTTCGCAGCGTTCGGCGGCGCCAGAGGCTACGATATGCTTGGCGACCCAGCGGGCCATGTAGGCCGCAGAACGGTCGACCTTGGTCGGATCCTTACCGGAGAAAGCACCACCGCCGTGGCGGCCCATGCCTCCGTACGAGTCGACGATGATCTTACGACCCGTGAGACCGCAATCGCCCTGGGGGCCGCCGATAACGAAGCGACCGGTCGGGTTGATGAGGTATTCGGTCTTCTTACTGACGAGGGATTTCGGGAGGCTCTTACGGATGACCTGCTCGATGCAGAATTTCTCGATCTGGCGGTGCGAGACGTCGGCCGTGTGCTGGGTCGAGATGACCACGTTCTCGATGGCGACCGGGCGGCCGTCCTCGTAGCGCACGGCGACCTGCGATTTGCAGTCGGGGCGAATCCACTCGGTACCCTTGGCGCCAGACTTGCGGAGACGGGCCAGCTCGCGGTTGAGGCGGTGGGCGAACATCACCGGAGCCGGCATGAGCTCAGGGGTCTCATCGGTGGCGTAACCGAACATGATGCCTTGGTCACCGGCACCCATCTGGGCGTGCTTCTTACCTTCAGCCTTACGCTCGTCGACGCCCTGGGCGATATCGGGAGACTGCTTCGTGAGCAGGTTCGTGATGAAGACTTTGTCGGCGTGGAAGACGTCATCGTCATTCACGTAGCCAATTTCACGAATCGCCGCGCGGACGACTTCCTCGAAGTTGACCTTAGCCTTGGTCGTGAGTTCGCCGGCGATGACGACGTGGTCGCTCTTGACTAGGGTCTCGCAAGCGACGCGGGAGAAACGGTCCTGCGCGAAACAGGCATCGAGGACGGAGTCCGAGATGCTGTCGGCAACCTTATCGGGGTGCCCCTCGCCGACGGATTCGGACGAGAAGATGTAGGAGGCGTGAGATGCCATAAGGTTAGGGAAACAAAAGGGTAAGCGGCCGGATGGCAAGTGAACATCTAAGTATCTGGATAGGAAGATATGTCTTAGGGTAGCCAGAGGCTGCCCGGGGGCAGGGCCAGGGACAGGGGCCGGAGGTAGGGGCGCGACTGCGTCGCGTCCGTTCGCGGCGAATATGCTCGATAGACCGGGCAAATCATCCGACCCGATGGCGTCTGTCCGCCCACGGACGCCACGCAGTGGCGCCCCTACCTCGATGCAAGCGGATGCGATGTCATCGCATCCCTACCCCGCCACCTGCCACCCGAGACGAGATGCGGCTCCAAACAAAAAGGGCGCCCGTAGGCGCCCTCATTCATTCCCCGTGTCAACGTGCCCACTTGCCCACGTGCCCCTCGCGGGCGGCATAGCCGCCCGCGCTCAGCCCCCAATCGACTTAAGGGTGACGAGATACTCGATAAGCGAGGTGAACTCTTCGACGGTGAGACCCGCGGCGAGGCCGGCGGGCATCATGGACTGCGGGAGATGCTTCTCTTCCTTCACGTCGTCGCGCTTGAGCTTGGAGACCTGGCCGGCGATATTGCGGAGAGTGACGACGCCGTCAGCTTCGGCGGTCACGAAGCCCATCTGGTCAGGTCCATTCTTCATCGTGAACACGACGGTCTGGAAGCCTTGGGCGACGACCTTGTTCGGATCCATGACGGACTCGACGAGGTATTCGCGGGGGAACTTAGCGCCAGCGGCGCCGAGGTACGGACCCTTCTGTTCGGCGGCGAGGTCGACGGCGTGACAGGCAACGCAACCCTGCTGCGTGAACAGGCGCTGGCCGTTCTTCACGTTACCGCGGCCTTTCAGGGCGGCGGCCGCGACGACCTTGGCATCGAGCTCGGCGATCTTCTTGCCCTTACTGGCGGCGGCGAGCTTGCCGGCGGCGAGCGCCTCCTGGGCGGCCTTGATCTGGATGACGTTGTCGCCCTTCATGCCTTCCTTCAGCTGCTTGTCGAAGCCCGTTAGGCCGAGGTCGGTGATGGCGTGGAAGAAACCGATGTCGCGCGGGTTCTTGTCGACGTGTCCGCGCACTTCCTTCTTCTGCTTATCCTTAGTGAGCGGGCTGCTGAGCACGTTGAGGAGGGCCTTCCAGAGGATTGTGGAGGCCGCGTCGTCGGCCTTATTGGCCAGCGCGCGGAGCTTGTTCACTTGGTTGCCGCGTTCGGCCTCGTAGATGAAATCGCTGGTCGCCTGCGTGGCGGAACCGGGCGCGCTGGCGTCCTTGGACCAAGCGGCGAGAACCTTCACGCGGGCTTCGAGGCCAGCATCGCCTTCGACTTTGAGCAGCGCCCTGTAGCAATCGAGACGCTCTTCCCATTTACGCGAAGCCTGCAGAGCGGCGTCGACGAGGAGCGCGATATCGGCCGGACGCAGGGTCTGCGAGGCCATCGCGAGACGGAGCGGGTCAAGGCCTTCGAGCTTAAGCTCGGTGATCGCGATCCGGTTCTTCGCGAGGATCTCCAGCGAGGCCATGCGTAGGTTGCCCGGCAGCTTGGCATACGCGGCTTCGATACCTTGGTGGATGCGTGGGGTAGCAGACCAGGCGACGGGTTCGAAATACGGACCACGATCATCGGGGCGGGTGCTCCACCAATCCTTATAATTCCAAGGCTTTTCGACGTGATAGAGGCGAGCGAGCGCGGAGACGGCGCCAAAGCGGACAGCGTCGTCGCCGCTCAAGCTGAGCGCGAGAAGTCCGTCGACAGCTTCGTCGGAGTGGATGCCCTGCAGCGCGCGGAAGGCGACGTTGCGCTGGGCCGGATCGGCGAGCGCGGCGAGGCAAGCCTTGGCATTACCGAGACGGGCGAGTGCGGCGATGGCGGTGTGCGGCAGACGATAGTGTTCACCTTCGCCGAGCTTGGACTCGTCGGCCGGCCACTTGCCCGCGGCGGCGAGGATGGCTGGGGCGGCTTCCTTTGCACCGAGGCGCTGGAGGCCGATGACAGCCTGAAGGCGGACGCGCGGGTCGGCATCGTTCAGGGAATCGACGAAGAGCTGCACCGGCACTCCTTCGAGTTGCGTGCTCCGATCGGCGAGCGCGCGCAGGGCGAACTCGCGGACGGCGGCGTCCTTGGCGAGGTCGACAAGCGCAGCGTTGGCCTGGGCGCCGATCAGCTGCTTGTAAGTGAAGATCGCGGCGACACGGGAATAGAGATGCTCGGTGGCGGACTTCGCGATAACGAGGACGAGATCGGCGAGCTCGGCCTTATTGCGGTCGATGATCTGGCGCTGGGTCTCGAGGCGCTGGACAGCAGACTTCGAGGAAAGCTGCTTCACCAGGTCTGCGTCGGAAAGCTTCGTGACATCGATGTAGACGTTAGGCTTCACGTCCTTGGCCGTGATGATCTGGACGGTGCCGTTCGGGTAGTAAATCGGTTCTTCGACTTCCTTGCCGTCTTTCATGACCTTCTTGGTCTTCGGCTTGCCCTCGCCGAGGTATTTGAAGCCACCGCCACGCCAGTCAGCGAGGAAGAGGCGGGAGTTACCGTCGACGTCGAAATCGGTCGCGCGGGCGACCGTCTCGAAGACCTCCCACTTCGCCACGAACGTCGCTTCGAACCGGGTTATCGGATGGAGAAACAGGTTACCGGTCGTCCAATCGCAGGTGAAGAGGGATTCGCCGTAGCTGCCAGGGAAGCCGGGCTCGCTGAGGTAAAGGCCGCCCGTACCGGAGCCGCCGCCGTAGTCGGCGAGGGGATGGGCGATCTCATCGGCGAAGTTTTTATACAGGCGAGGGTAGCCGGGATTAGCCAGCGAGGTGAAGTGGTGGAAGCGCGTATTCCAGCCCTTGCCGTCATTGGTGTTGTCGCGGGAGAACAGATCGAGGGTCGGGGAGATGGCGACGTCGCAGATATTACGGGTCATCTCGGTGTAAATCTCGAGTTCAGTGCCGTCGGGGCGGACACGCATGACGCCGCCGCCATAAAGGGTCACGCGCTTCTTGTCGCCGAGTCCGATGGCACCGTCGTTATCGCGAATGAGGCCCGCGCCGAAGTCGCCGACGGCGATGTAGAGCCAGCCGTCGATGCCCATACGGGTGCCGTTGGTGGTGTGGTCGGCGCCACGCGGGTGCTCGATGCCGCCGCCGAGACCGTCGACGAGAAGCGTGCGCTCCGTGTTATAGTCGGCCTTACCGTCGCCGTTCTTATCCTGGAACTTGGAGAGGAATGGCGGGTGGACGAGATAGAGGACGCCGCCAACGTAGTGACCGCCGCGCGGGCTCTCGACCTTGGTGTATTCGATGACCTGGTCGGCGACGCCGGCACCCTTCGTGTCGCGAGCAATCAGGATGCGACCCATGCCCGGGGTGTGGCCGAGGGAGCCGTTCTTGTCCGAGGACACGTAGACGTCGCCATTGGCGGCGGCCGACACGGCGGTCGGATAGATTTCGGGTTCCTGGGCGTTGCCGAGGAACTCACGAATGACGAACCCTTCCGGCACGGCCTGAGCGGCAGCGGCGAAGAGGAAGAGTACAAGGGATGAGCGAGGCATGGGGATGCGGGGTAAGAGATTGAGATGTAGGCGGGGCGGGCTTTGTTCCAAGCGGGAAGAGACGGCCGGAGTCATCTTAGCGTCTTGCCCGCCGACCCGCGGGGGCTAACCCTCGTGCCATGGCCCTCCCGGTGCTCACGCTCTTCCCCCGTCCGAGGGAACTGACCCTGCGCGGGGGATGGCTCAAGGTGCCACCCCTCCCCCACCCGACCGCCCTCTTTATAGAAAGTCTGCCGTCGACGATGGACGAAGCCCGGGCGGCTCTGGCCAGGGCGGCCGACGGTGCCTGCCGAATCGTCCACCAGCCCGCGAGTGGGGCCGAAGGCTATCATATCGAGATTCTTGCCAGCGGTATCCGCCTCAACGCGGGCGATGCCCACGGCATGCTCTACGGTGCGCAAACTCTCCGCCAAATCGCCGCGCAGTATCCCGACGAGCTACCGCAACTCGTGATCACCGATTCGCCCGACCTACCCGTCCGCGGCTTCATGCTGGACGTTTCCCGTACGCGCGTGCCCACGCAAGCCGAGCTATTCGACCTCGTGCGCGTACTCGGCCGACTGCGCGTCAACCAGCTCCAGCTTTACATCGAACACACCTTCGCTTTCCCCGGACACGAGGAAGCCTGGCGTGAAGCTTCGCCGCTGACGCCGACGGAAATCCGTGAACTCGACGACGCGTGCGCAGCGGTCGGCATCGAGCTGGTCCCGAACTTGAACACCTTCGGTCACATGGAACGCTGGCTGCGTCATCCGCGTTATCGCGCGATGGCCGAATGCCCTGAGGGCTGGATTCATCCGCTTACCGGACAGTTCAAGGAATTCCCCGGCACACTGCGCCCGGATCAGGCGTCGATCGACTTCGCGGAGTCGCTGCTCGACGACTATCTACCCAATTTCCGCAGCCATCAGGTTAATATCGGCGGAGATGAACCGTGGGAGCTTGGCCAAGGCTTCAGCAAACAGGCCGTTGCAGAACGCGGCAAGCAACGCGTCTACCTCGATCATCTGAAGAAGCTGTGCGCCCTTGGTCGCGACCGCGGACACACCGTGCAATTCTGGGGCGACATCCTGCTCGAAGACCTCGCACTCGCGCAGGACGCTCCCGCCGATACTATTCCGGTCGTCTGGGGCTATGACGCTGGCCATCCCTTTAAGGAACAATGCGGGCGCCTCCGCGAACTGGGTCGCACCTATCTCGTCGCGCCCGGTACGAGCGCCTGGCAGAGCTTCACTGGCCGGCTTGATAACGCGCTGACGAACCAAACCGAAGCCGTCGGCGCCGCAGTGCGTCACGAAGCGCGCGGCATCCTGCTCACCACGTGGGGCGATAACGGCCATCATCAGCCGTGGCCGACCGCTTGGTTGCCCATGGCCGCCGGCCTCGCGCAAGCCTGGGGCTTCGCGGCCAACGCCAAGACCGACTTCGCCGCCGGCTGTGCCATCCTCGGTAACCTCTCCGCGGCCGAGGGCCAGGCCGTCGCCGCGGCGCTGACGCAGCTCGGTACGCTCGATGGCCAGATTGCCAAGGCGAACCGTAACAAGAGCCTCACCTGGGATTTTCTCACCGCCAAACGCGACGCCCTCGCGAAGTTTACGGACGGCGTTTCAGCGGCGGAAATCGCCGCCTCGCAGACTCACCTCTCAGAAGCCGAGGCGCTCGTGGCCAAGATCAGCGACGCGACCATCCGTGAGGAACTCTCGCTCGGCGCCCGCCTCGCCGGCGCTGGCCTGCGCCGCGCCGCCGGACAAGCCGTCGCGGCGGAGGAACAGGCACGTCTTAAGAAAGAATATGAAATCGTCTGGCTGCGTCGTTCGCGGCCCGGCGGATTAAGCGAAAGTGTGGCGGGGTTGTTTGGGTAGGGCTGAATCGGGTAGGGTCGAGCATCCCTGCTTGGCCCTACCCGAGGCAAGCGGATGCGATGTCATCGCATCCCTACCAAACAAAGAGGGCGCCCTTAAGCGCCCTCTTTGTTTTGCTGACCCCTCGCGAGCTCTGCTCGCGCTCAGTCTCCGCCCTTGGAAGGCTTACCAGTGGAAGAGAAGAACTCCTTCACGCGGGCGCGGAGATAGTCGCGGTTGAGTTTGGCGATGACGTCGAGCGTGATGCTCTTCGGGCAATGCGCCTGACACTCGCCGTAGTTGGAGCAGTTACCAAAACCGGCTTCGTCCATGGTCTTCACCATGGAGAGGGTGCGGCGGTCGCGTTCGGCCTGACCCTGCGGCAGGATGTTGAGGTGATTGATTTTGGCGCCGACGAAGAGCATCGCGGAACCATTTTTGCAGGAGGCAACGCAGGCACCGCAGCCGATGCATTCCGCAGCGTCCATGGCCTCATCCGCGATGGGCTTGGGTACTGGGATATTATTGGCCTCGGGGGCGGAACCGGTGCGGACAGTGATGAAGCCTCCAGACTGGATGACCTTATCGAAGCCCGAGCGATCGACGGCGAGGTCCTTGACCACCGGGAAGGCGCGGGCGCGCCACGGCTCGACGGTGATCGTCTCGCCATCGCGGAAGTTGCGCATGTGCAGCTGGCAGGTAGTCACGCCCGGGATAGGGCCGTGGGGCATACCGTTGATCGTCATCGAGCACATGCCGCAGATGCCTTCGCGGCAATCATGGTCGAAGGCGAAGGTGTCCTTACCCGCCTTGATGAGCTGCTCGTTGAGCATATCCATCATCTCGAGGAAGGAGGCCGAGGTCGGCACGGCGGCGAGGGAGTGCTCCTCGAAGGCGCCAGGCTGGCCACGGCGCTGACGCCAGACGCGCAGCTTGAGCGCGAGGGTTTGTTCTTTTCCGTTGTCCTGGACCATGGTGATTACTTGTAAGAGCGGGTGGAGAGTTGGGTCTCCTCGTAGACGAGGGGCTCGACGTGACGAGCGGGAAGCTGGCCTTCGCCCTGCCATTGCCAGACGGCGGAGTGGGCGTAATGCGCGTCATCGCGCTTCGCTTCACCAGCGTCTTGGAATTCGGTGCGGAAGTGGCCGCCGCAGGACTCTTCGCGGGTGAGCGCGTCGAGGCACATCATGATGCCGAAATCGAGGAAGTCGGCCACGCGGCCGGCGCGTTCGAGTTCCGGGGCGAGGGCGTCACCGGAACCAACGACCCTCACGTTCTCCCAGAAATCCTTACGGAGGGCCTGAAGGTCACGGATCGCGCCTTCGAGACCAGCCTTGTCGCGGGCCATGCCGCACTGCTCCCAGGTGATCTTCCCGAGGGCCTTGTGGTAATAGCGCGGAGACTTCGTACCGTTGATGGAGAGGAGCTTCGCGACGCGGTCATTGACGTCCTTAACAACGGCCTGGAATTCCGGCGCATCCTTGGAAGGACGGCTACCAGACTTCTCGCCCGCGAGGAAATCCGTGACCGTATAGGGCAACACGAAATAACCGTCGGCGAGACCCTGCATGAGCGCGGAGGCGCCGAGACGGTTGGCGCCGTGGTCAGAGAAGTTGGCTTCACCGCCGACGAATAGACCGGGGATGTTCGACTGCAGGTTATAATCCACCCAGAGGCCACCCATCGTGTAGTGCACGGCGGGGAAGATGCGCATCGGCTGCTTATACGCGTTCTCGCCGGTGATGTTCTGGTACATATCGAACAGGTTACCGTAGCGGGCGCGGACCTCGGACTCACCCAGGCGGTTGATTGCAGCGGAGAAGTCGAGGTAGACGCCGAGGCGCTTGCCGTCGACCACCTGGCCAACGCCGCGACCTTCGTCGCAGACTTCCTTGGCCGCGCGGGAGGCGATATCGCGCGGGGCGAGGTTACCGTAGCTTGGGTATTTACGTTCGAGGAAATAATCGCGTGCATCCTCAGGGATTTCGGAGGCGGGCTTGGCGGTGTCGGCCTTGTTCTTCGGCACCCAAACGCGGCCGTCATTACGGAGCGACTCCGACATCAGGGTGAGCTTCGACTGGTCTTCGCCGTGCACCGGGATGCAGGTCGGGTGAATCTGCGTGTAGCAGGGGTTGGCGAAACCAGCGCCGCGGCGGTGGGCGCGGAACGTCGCGGTGACATTGCAGCCCTGTGCGTTGGTCGAGAGATAGAACACGTTACCGTAGCCGCCAGTGCAGACCACGACGACATCCGAGGCCCAGGATTCCACCGCGCCCGTGACGAGGTCGCGCGTGACGATGCCCTTGGCCTTACCGTCGACGAGGACGAGATCGAGCATCTCATGACGCGTGTACATCTTCACCGTGCCGAGGCCGATCTGGCGGGAGAGCGCGGAGTAGGCGCCAATGAGCAGCTGCTGGCCCGTCTGGCCGCGGGCATAGAAAGTACGCGAAACCTGGGCGCCGCCGAAGGAGCGATTGGCGAGGAGGCCTCCGTATTCACGGGCGAAAGGCACACCCTGCGCGACGCACTGGTCGATGATGTTCGTCGAGACTTGGGCGAGGCGGTAAACGTTGGCTTCACGGGCGCGATAGTCGCCGCCCTTGATTGTGTCCTGGAAGAGGCGGCGGACGCTATCGCCGTCGTTCTGGTAGTTCTTTGCGGCGTTGATGCCGCCCTGCGCGGCGATCGAGTGGGCACGGCGCGGGCTGTCCTGATAGCAGAAACAGGAGACTTCGTAACCCATCTCGGCGAACGAGGCAGCAGCGGCGGAGCCGGCGAGGCCAGAGCCGACCACGATGACGTGGTATTTGCGGCGATTGGCCGGGCTCACCAGGCGGAGCTTCGCCTTATGGTTATTCCACTTGTCGGCCAGCGGGCCGGCGGGAGTCTTCGGGTCGAGATTCATGGGGGCGCTTGCTTCTTTCATGGGAGCTTACTTCAGGCAGCCGGTGAGCACGGCGAGAGGGATGGAGATGAAGCCGAGCGCGATGATCCAACCATAGGCCAAGGCGAGACCGTCGAGACGGGAGCGCCAGCGCTCGTTACGCAGGCCGAGGGTTTGGAAGACGCTGCTCACCCCGTGACTGAGGTGCAGGCAGAGTAGGAGCATGCTGATGATGTAGAAATAGGCGACCGGCTTGCTCGAGAAACCTGCGACCACCATCTTATAGACATCTTCACCGAAGGAGACGTCGCCGAGGGCGACCGCCCGGAAGGTGAAGTGCAGCAGGTGGAAGATGGCGAAACCCAAGATGACCACGCCTGAGTAGGGCATCGTCCGGCTGGCGATCGTCGCGCGGCGGGTGGCGTCGACGGCTGGACCTCCGGCGCGGGCGGCGCGGTTTTCGAGCGAAAGCAGGATGCCGGCCCAAATATGGGCGACGGTGCTGATGATGAGGACGACCCGAGCCCCCCACAGGAGTCCGGGATTGGCATGCAGCCAAGCGGCGTAGGCGTTGATGGCCTCCCGACCCTTGAACATCAGAAGGTTGCCCGTCATGTGACCGAGCACGAAGCCGGCGAGGACGAGGCCGGTAAGGGCCATGACGACCTTCTTCCCGATGGAAGAGGGACGACAGTTGGAACAACAGGAGCTGGCGGACATGGCGGAGCGGGGACGGGATGCAAAAACTATCAAATAGGGACTCGCCCCCCTTCCCACCACGGAGGAGGGCAAAGGGGGAGGTATTAGCGGGAAAGCCCCGGGGCGTGAAAAACCCTCATAGGCCCCGGGGCGCCCCCCGGCCTGGCCGGACGGGGAAGACTCGGCCGGAACGGACCCGGCCCGGAAAAACCGCTTGCCACAGTTTTTTTCGGCCATGCAATTCGTAAGTCCAGACCGGCTCTCCGTCACAGGACCTGCCGGTCTTATCTTTTTTTACCCGCCCGCCGCCCCTCCCGCCCCTTTTCCATGAAGTATATTTTTGTCACTGGCGGCGTCATCTCCTCCCTCGGTAAAGGCCTCACCGCCGCCTCTCTCGGTGCGCTTCTCGAATGCCGCGGACTCAAGGTGCGCATCCAGAAATTCGACCCGTACCTCAACGTCGATCCGGGCACCATGAGCCCCTACCAGCATGGCGAAGTCTACGTACTTAACGACGGCGCCGAAACGGACCTCGACCTCGGCCACTACGAACGGTTCACCTCGGGCGAACTCTCGCGCCTCAATAGCCTCAGCTCCGGCCAAGTCTACGAGACCGTCATCCAAAAGGAACGCCGCGGCGACTACCTCGGTAAGACCGTGCAGGTCATCCCGCACGTCACCAACGAGATCAAGGAACGCATCCTCAAGGGCGGCGAAGGCGTCGACGTACTCATCACTGAAATCGGCGGCACCACCGGTGACATCGAAGGCCTGCCCTTCCTCGAAGCGCTTCGCCAATTCCAGCACGATGCCGGCCGCGAGAACGTGGCTTTCCTACATTGCACGCTGGTGCCGTTCATTAAGGCCGCGGGCGAACTTAAGACCAAGCCATCACAGCAGTCCGTCGCGAAACTGCGTGAAATCGGCATCCAGCCCGACCTGCTCGTCTGCCGAACTGACCGGCCTATCGGCGAGGAAAACAGGCAGAAGCTCTCGCTGTATTGCAACGTCGGCCTCGACGCCGTGTTCGAATGCCGCGACGTCGAGCACTCCATCTACGAACTCCCGATGCAGCTCGCCGAGCAGCGCATCGACGAAGTTGTCGTCAAGCGTCTCGGTTTACAGTGTCAGCCGATCGACATCACGCCGTGGCGCGAAATCGTCCGTCGCCTCCTCGAGCCGAAGCACCGCGTGCGCATCGGCGTCGTCGGAAAATACATCGAACTGCAGGACGCATATAAGTCCGTCTACGAATCCATCACCCATGGCGGCATCGCCAACGAGACCGCCGTCGAGGTCGTACGCATTGACGCCGAAGACCTCGAGACCAAGGGCACCGCGCAGCTCGAAGGCCTCGACGGCATTCTCGTCCCGGGCGGCTTCGGTAACCGCGGCATCGAAGGTAAAATCATCGCCGCGCAATTCGCCCGCGAGCGTAAGGTCCCCTTCTACGGCCTCTGCCTCGGCATGCAGATCACCGTCATCGAATACGCCCGCCACGTCCTCGGCCTCAAGGACGCCCATTCGACCGAATTTGCGCCCGAGACCAAACACCCCGTCATCCATCTCATGGAATCGCAGAAGAGCGTGGTGACCAAGGGTGGCACGATGCGCCTCGGCTCCTTCGATTGCGCCCTGACCCCCGGCAGCCGGGCCCGCGCCGCCTACGGCACGGACAATATTAAGGAACGTCACCGCCACCGCTTCGAATACAACGACGCCTACCGGGCCCAACTCGAGGCCGCCGGCCTGATCGTCGGAGGCACCAACCCCCAGAGCGGACTGGTCGAGATTGTCGAGGTTAAGGGCCACCCCTGGATGGTCGGGGTCCAGTACCACCCAGAATTCCAGTCCCGCCCGGACCGCGCCCACCCCCTCTTTGCCGCTTTTGTGAAGGCAGCGGTTGAGAAGTCCCGGCTGTCCTGCTAATTCAGAAAAGAATCCGGCCGCCGCCGGACGCTAATCAGTGGGCGGAGATCCGCCGATCGCGCTACCCCGCGCGCCCCTTACCCTCCCCTATGTCCACCACCATCAACGCCGCTGGCACCTGGGTGCCGCGCCTCCGCGAACAGGTCGCCCGAGTCGTCGTCGGCCAGCAATACCTGGTCGATCGCCTCCTCATCGGCCTCCTCGCTAACGGCCACGTCCTCCTCGAAGGCGTCCCTGGCCTCGCGAAGACGCTCTCCGTGCGCACCCTCGCGCAGACCGTCCACGCTGACTTCTCGCGCATCCAGTTCACGCCCGACCTGCTGCCAGCCGACATCGTCGGTACGCTCATCTACGATCCAAAGACCGGCGACTATAACGCCAAGCGCGGACCCATCTTCGCCAACTTCGTCCTCGCCGACGAAATCAACCGCGCGCCCGCCAAGGTGCAGTCAGCGCTCCTCGAGGCGATGCAGGAACGTCAAGTCACTCTCGGTGGCGAGACGCACAAGCTGCCCACGCCGTTCCTCGTCCTCGCCACGCAGAATCCGATCGACCAAGAAGGTACCTACCCGCTCCCCGAAGCCCAGGTCGACCGCTTCATGCTGAAGCTCAACATCGGCTACCCGACGCGCGAAGAAGAACGTAAGATCCTCGACGCGATGGCCAAAACCTCGCCGAAGCTCGACGTCGAGGCGGTCATCACGAAAGAAGAAATTCTCGAGGCCCGCCAGGCCGTCGACGCCATTCACGTCGCCGACCCAATCCGCGACTACATCGTCTCGCTCGTGCTCGCCACCCGCGGCCAGCATCCCGGCGGCCCGGACCTCGCGAAGTTCCTCCAGTTCGGCGCCTCGCCGCGCGCGACCATCAACCTCACCCTCGCCGCTAAGGCCTGGGCCTTCCTGCAGGGCCGCGACCACGTGACCCCGCAGGACGTGAAGGATATCGCACCTGACGTCCTCCGCCACCGCCTCATCCTCACCTACGAAGCCGATGCCGAAGGGGTCGATGCCGACGCCATCGTGCGCCGCGTGCTCGACGCCGTCAGCGTCCCCTAAGCAATCCCGGCGACCGTGGCCCAGCCCGTCCCGACCCACCCGCAGGAGACCCTCCGCCGCGCCCAGCGCGTCGAGATTGTCGCCACGCGTGCGGTCAACGACGCGATGGTCGGCGCCTACCTCTCACGGTTCAAGGGCCGCGGCACCGATTTCGAGGAGTTGCGCGAATACGTCCCGGGCGACGACGTGCGCTCGATGGATTGGAACGTGACCGCGCGCACGGGTAAGCCGTTCATCCGACTCTACCGCGAGGAACGCGAACTCACGATGGTGATTGCCGTCGACGTTTCGGGCTCCTCCTCATTCGGCTCTGGCGAAGCGACGATCCGCGAACGCGCGGCCGACGTCGCCGCCTGCCTCGCCATTTCGGCGCTCAAGGCGGGCGACAAGGTCGGCCTGCTACTCTTCACCGACCGCGAGGAACTCTGGGTGAGTCCGAAGAAGGGCCGTCGCCACGTGCTCCGCCTCATCCGCGACGTGCTCGAGTTCCAGCCCGTCTCGCGCCGCACCTCCTTCGCGTCGCCGATGCGCCGCCTGGGCCGCGCGCTCAAGCGCCGCTCGATGGTCTTCGTGGTCTCCGATTTCCTCGCCGGCCCCGAAGGTGCCGACGCTATGGCCGCCGCGCTCGGCGAACTCAATGCGCGCCATGACACCGCGTGCGTCCAACTGGTCGATGCACGTGAGCGCGAGCTACCCGACGTCGGCGTGGTCGCCCTACAAGACGCCGAGACTGGCGAGATCCGCGAAGTCGACACGGGGTCGGAGCGCATCCGCCGGACCTTCGCCGCCAACGCCGAAGCCCGCCTCGCCGAAACTGCCGCCGGCCTGGCTCGCGCCGGGATGGATGTGGCTCGACTCGACGCCGAGGATTCCGTCGCCCCCACCCTTTCTCGTTTCTTCGAACGCCGCCGGCGCCGCCGCTGATGTTCCTCGCCCTCGAAGAAGCCCCGTTCGTCCTCCAAGGACCCAAGCCGACGATTCCGCCGGCGGCCTGGGAATCTACCTGGGCCTTCGGCTTGATTGCGCTCGGCCTGATCACCTTCGCCGTCGTCGCCCTCCGCCGCTTCCTCCGTAAGGGCCCGCCTTCGCTGGCTCCGCTCGCCCAACTCGATGTGGCGCTGCGCCTCGCCGAATCCCAGCCTACGCCGGAAGCGATCACGCAAGCCACGCGTGCGCTCCGTGTCTACCTCGCCGCTATCGACTCGCGCGCGGCCGTTTCGCTTTCAACAGAAGAACTCGTCGCGACCTTGGCTGGCCTGCCGGCCTTCCTCCCAGCTCGCCAGCCACTGCTCGCCGCGCTCCGTAGCGCCGATGCCGCGAAGTTCGCCGGTGCGTCGCTCGAGGTATCGCTACTCATCGCTGGCATTCGCGAGGCTGCCAAGCGCGTCGAGGATGCCCAACGTACGTTCGCACGGTCTAACGCTGCGCCACTCGTCCCGCCTAAGCCCCGCCCGGCCGCATTCGATACGCCGCCGCCACTACCCGGCCCGCCGCCCCTACCCAGAAGGGATCACGCCTGATGGAACTCGGTTTTGAATTTGAATATCCGTGGGCGCTGCTCCTGCTTGCGCTGCTACCGCTATATTCGTGGCTGCGCGGACGCGTCGGCAAGGCCGCGGCACTGACCTATCCGGATACCTCACTACTCGATGGCCTCGGCCGGCCCGTGCGCGAACAAAGCGGCCGACTCCGCGCCTTTCTCCGCCTCCTCACCGCTGCGCTCCTCGTCATCGCCCTCGCGGGACCGCGGACGGCGAACAAGGAGATCGAACGCGAGACCGATGGGCTCGATATCATGATGGTCGTCGACCTTTCGTGGTCGATGATGGCCTTGGATATGAGCACGCCGCGCGCCGAGGTGACGCGCTGGCAGGCCAGCCAGAGCGTCATCTACGACTTCCTCTCGAAACGACCCGATGACCGCATCGGCGCCGTGGTCTTCTCTGGTAAGCCGTACCTACTCAGCCCGCTCACCATTAATAAGATCTGGGTCGAGAAAGGCATCGACCGCATGCACATCGGCATTGTCCAAGAGACCGGCACCGCTATCGGCGAGGCCGTGGCGATGGCCGTGGACCGCATGAAGAATACCAAGGGCAAGGGATCTAAGGTCATTATCCTGCTCACCGACGGCGACGACAATATGAGTAAGGCCATCCTGCCTGTGCCGGCCGCCGAACTCGCCGCCGCGCTCGGTATCCGCATGTACTGCATCGGCCTCGGCAAGGATGAACCCACCGTCCTACCGCGCTTCGATACGCGCACGGGCAAGCTCTACCGTGACGTCCTTGGTAAGACGATCCCGATGCAGACCATCAACCCGGCCAACTACGAAATGCTCGGCAAGATGGCCAAGGTCGCCAACGGTCGCTTCTACCGCGCGCTCGACCAAAATCAGCTCGGCCGCGTCTACGAGGAGATCGACCGCCTCGAACGTACCGAGGTGCGCATCCGCGAATCCGTCGTCTACGAAAACTACCGCCTCGTCTGGGCAGCCCTCGCCGGGGTGATCCTCCTCCTCGAACTCGGCTGGGGCCTCCTGCGCCCCCGCTCTCCCTGAGCCATGGAAACCGCCGACTTACATTTCGAGCAGCCGTGGGTCCTGACCGTTGCCGTCCTCGGCGGCCTCCTCCTCTTCGTCGCCCTGTGCTGGGCGGAGCGCCGGCGCCGGCGAGGGCTCGCTGGCTTTGCGGCCGCCCGCCTGCTTGACCGACTCACCGCCGGCTATTCCTCCGCGCGCCGGCGCACCAAGGACGTCGCCCTCGCGCTCGCTTGCGCGCTCCTTGTCGCCTGCTTCGCCGGTCCGCGCTGGGGCGTGGAAGTATCGCAACAAAAAGGTGCGACCGAGGACGTCGTCTTCGCGCTCGATGTCTCGAAGTCCATGCTGGTCTCCGACGTGAGCCCGACGCGCCTCGCGCGGGCAAAGGTCGCCATCGCTAACTTCATCCGCCGCAAGGGTACTGGTAACGTTGGGCTCATCGCCTTCTCGGGCCAGGCCTTCCTGCAGTGCCCGCTGACGCGCGACTACGACGCGTTCTTCCGCACCCTCGAGGAGACTGACACCGGCAGCATCCAGGTCGTCGGCACCGATATCGGCCGCGCGATTGAGGAAGCCGAGCTGGCCTTTTACTCCAACCGCAACCGCAAGTTGCTCATCATCCTCACCGACGGCGAAGACCTCGAGGCTGGCGGCATCGAGATGGCTAAGCAGCTCAAGCGCAAGGGACTTGTGGTGCATACCGTGGGCGTTGGCACGCCTTCCGGTGGGCCGATCCGCGTCATTAGCACCGTCGGCTCGCTCGAAACGCTCAAGGACAAGGACGGCGAAGAAGTTCTGAGCCGCCTTGACGAGAAGACCCTCGGGGCAATTGCCGAGGCCGCCGGCGGACGCTTCGTCCGGCTCGGCCAAGCCGGCGAAGGGATGGAAGCTCTCCGGCTCGCGATCCAAGCCGGCACGGATGAACAGGGCTCCGGGCGCCGCGGTATCCCGCGCGAGGAGTGGTTCATCGGCGCTGCCCTTCTGCTGCTCGTCCTCGAATCGCTTATCTCCACCCGCCGTAAGACCACCTCACCATGAGAAACCTGCTTCCGCTGCTCTTCCTGATGTCGGCTGCCCTCGCAGCCGACAAGGCTCCCGCCGATGAGCTCGCCAGGCTCGACGCGCGTGAGCTCCACAACCGCGGCACGCAACGCCTCGCCGAGGGCGACCTCGCCGGCGCCGAAGACGCACTCCGCGCCTCGCTCGGCCGCGATGTCGACCCAATGCGTCCGCCCGCCTTGCATAACCTCGGCCACGTCCGCTTTGGCAAGGGCAAGAGCGTTCTCGGCGGCAAGACCGCCGGCGACGTGACCGAGCTTTCCATCGCGCGCTCCTACCTGGAGGCAGCCGATGCGGATATCTCGGATATGAAGGACCAGATTGAGTTACTCGATAAGGCCAAGGCCGAGGGCCGTGAGCCCGACTACGTCCCAGCCACAGCCGCGCTCGGCGGTGGCATCAGTACCTTCAGGACAATCAAGAAGCTCATCCCTAAGGAGGAAGCCATGGTCACCAAGCGCATCGGCGTCATCGCAGCCTGGACCCGCTCGGTCAGCGATTTCCGCGGTGCCCAGGAGCTCGACGCGGCCGACGCGCAAGCTAAGGCAAACGCCGACGCGATTGAGGAGTTGCTGCGCGCTCTTCGTCGTGAAACCAACGCGCTCGAGGAAGCCATCGAAGCCCAGCGGAAGAAACTCGAGGAGCTCCGCGCGGTGATTCAGGAACTCATCAAACGCATCCCGGACGACAAGCTCCCGCAGAACGCTGAAGGCGACGAAGAGGACGACGAGAATTTCCTCCCTCCGGAGCGCCAAAAGCCGAAGCCAGGCAACGGCGACCCCAAGAAGGGTAAGCCGGGCGAGGAACAAAAGATGACCGAGCAGGAAGCCCGCGGCTCACTTGAAGGCCTGAAGAACGAATTTGGACGCAAGATGCCGGCCGGCGGTCAGGAAGGCAAGGGTGGCAACGGCGGCAAACCCACCGACAAGAAGGGCAAGGATTACTGAGATGCGCCGCCTATTCTCCCTCTGCTTTGCCCTTTTCCTCAGCCTCACCGCTGGGGCGGAGGATCGCGTCAGCTGGGAGATCACCCCGCGCGTTACCGCGCCCGGCCAGCCGTTCCGCCTCCAAATCATCATCGAGTCGGATGTCATCCTCGGCGGTGCGCAACAGGCGGGGAAAGAAATCCGGCCCCCGCGCGGCATGGCACTGCGTCTCTCGGGCCAGATTGTCCGCTCGGACTCCAACGAAGCCACCATCAATTACTCCGGCGTCGCTCCCGAGCAGGAAGGCGAATACATCATCCCAGCTTTCAACCTGCGCTTCGCGCGCAAGATGATCGCCGTCGAGCCGATCAAGCTCACCGTCAGCAAGAGCGTGGCCTACCGCCGGACCGCTCAAGCGCGCGCCGAACTCGTCATCCCTGACCGCACCTTCTACGTCGGCGAACTGATCCGCGGTTCGATCCAGATGCGTGGCGGCGAAGAAGAAGCTGTCGTGGCCAGCTTCGGCCTCGAATCCGTAGCCGAAGGCTTCACCCTTTCGGTGACCGCCGACCGCCAGCCGCTGCCCGACGAGCTTGGGCAGGGCATGCTGACGACCTTCGAGCTCACCCCCATCCGCGAAGGTGTGAGCGAACTCGCGCTCAACGGCACAATGCTCATCCAGGGCGCCGCGCTCAACGCCTTCAGCAACAGCGGACGCGACCGGCCCTTCGCCTTCCGCCGCAAACTCACCGTCGCACACGTACCCGAGCGCGGCCGCCCCGCCGACTGGTCTGGCGCCATCGGCACCTTCACCGCGGAGGCCGTCCAAGTCTCCAAAGATCAGCCCGAAGTCGGAGAACCCATCCGCCTGCGCGCCATCCTCACCGGCACGGGTAATCTCGACCGCCTGATCACGCCCGAGATTCCCAGCAGCGAGCAGTGGGATATCCTGCCGGCGCAGGAACGTCGCCGTAGCTCCGAAGCTCAGCGCTTCTTCGCCTACACGCTCGTCCCGCGACTACCGGGCAAACTACTCACGCCGGCGATTCGCTTCTCGTCCTTCGACCCACTGACGAAGCAATACAGCCGGGTCGAATTCAAGCCCATCGAAGTTATCGTCACCGGCACCGCGCCGGCGAAAGTCGACCTCATCACCGCCGACCCAGCAGCACCGGCCGCCGTGAAGCAAAAGACGTTGACGGGCTTAGCCACGCCGGAACCGCGCCGCACCTCCGCGCTCTTTCTCGGCGCGCCTGCCACGCCGCTCGCGGCTTCGCCGGCTTTCTGGTCGGGCAATGCATTCCTGGTGACACTCCTCCTCGCCCTGACCGCTGGGGTATTCGCTCTCGGATACTTGGCGGCCCACCCCGAGATCCGCATCCGCTGGCGCGCCCGCTCAATTCTGCGTGCCGCGCTCGTCGCCGGCGCCACCGCTCGCCGCCAAGGTGACAGCCGCGCCTTCGCCCTATCCGTCGCTCGCGGCCTGCAGGTCGGCAGCGCTGCGCTGCTGGGCGCCGAAGAAGAGGCGATGACTCAGAGCGATATCGAACGAGCCCTCCCCGGCGCCGACCGCTCCGTGCTCGACGGCCTCTTCATTCGGGCCTACGGCGAACGCTTCGCCGCGGGTGCTCCGGACGCCACCACCGACGACGACGCCGCCCTGGCGCTCGTCCGCCGACTACTCGCCCTGCTATGAGGATTCTCGCTTGCCTTCTCTTCTGCTGGGCGACGTCGCTCGGTGCCGCCGAGGACCGCGCGATTTCCGCCGCGGAGACCGCGTATGCCAAAGGGGATTATGCGACCGCCGTCGAGCAATGGTCGGAGGAAGCCCTCAAGGAAGGCGTCACCGCCGGCCGACTCTCCGCGCTCGGTAACGCCGAGTGGCGACTGGGCCGCAAGGGTCGCGCGATGGTTTGCTGGGAGCGTGCGTTGCTGCTGGATCCCCTCGACCCCGTCGCGCTCGCAGGCATCCGCCATGCGCTCAGCGCCGGCGGCACCGAACGCCCCGCATTCACCTGGACCGAGAACTATGCGACTTTCCTGACCGCCGATATGTGGCTCATCCTCGCTACCCTCTCCTTCTGGGTCGCCTTTTTGTGCATCGTCGTCCCGCGCCTCCGGCGCCGTTCCGCGAGCGAAGGCAATCACCGCACCCGCGTAATCTCACTTACCCTGCTCGCGCTCTGCATCCCTGGACTCTGGGGCTGCCGCGTGCTTTCGGCCCGCGCGGTCGTCCGTAAACCCGAGATCTCGCTGCGGCTCACACCGACCCAGTTCGGTGAACCCTTGAGCGGTGTCGCCGAAGGAGACGTCGTCCGTACTGGTCGTTCCTTCAACAGCCATGTCCGCGTGACCACCGCCGATGGCAAGACTGGCTGGCTCCGCGCCGGAGAGATTGAGGCTGTCCGTGGCGCCGGGCTACCGGCGGACCTGGACCAGAAGGCGGCGCCCTGAGCCTTTCGCCTTGGAGTGGCGGCTTCGCTCGGCTTGGATGCTGACGTGCGCCTCCTCGATCGCCACGTCTTGACCGAAACCGCCGTCGCTGGCGGGGCCGCCACAGGCGCGTTCGTGTTCGTGATGGTTGCGGGCAACATCCTTACTCAAGTCTCGAGCGCTATCGCCAATGGCCGCGTCAGTGGGTGGGAAGGGCTTGAACTCGTCGGCCTGCTCATCCCCGGCGTGCTCCCGTATGCGCTACCGCTCGGGCTCCTAACCGGCGTGCTCATCGCGTTCGGACGCATGAGCTCCCAGCAGGAACTCACGGCCATGAAGGCCAGTGGGTGTAGCCTCGGACGCATCGCCCGTCCGGCCCTCCTCCTCGCCGCCTGCCTCGCGCTACTCTCGGCGTGGCTGAACCTCGAGATCGCCCCTTCCGCCAACACTGAATACCGGCGCCTGCTACTGGGTTCTGCCAAGGATAATCCTGCTTCGGTCATCGTGCCTGGTAAACTCAACCGGCAGTTTCCTGGCATGGTAATCCGCGCCGCCGAGCGCGATGGCGAGGTCCTCCGCGACTTCTGGCTCTGGAGCGTCGATGAGCGCGGCCGCCTCACGCAGACTGTCCACGCCCGCGAAGCGCGACTCGCTCCCGCCGTCAACGGCAAGGGCGAAGGCATCCTCCGGGTAGAGCTAACCGACGCTCGACTCGAGAAGCGCCAGCCCGGCGATGTGACCTTCGCCAGCCCCTCTTCGTTTATTCAAGCCAAGACAACCTTCCTCGAATTCCCGGCATCGGGTATCTTTAAGGATGGGGAGAACTTCCAGCGTAAGCTCCGCTGGCTCACGACCTCGGAGCTCCTCGACGCCGCCGATAAAGGCTGGCAAGTCGCGCCGAACGCCACACCTAAAGAGAAGCGGCAAGGGCAGATGTTGGCGACAACGCAGCTGATGTCGCACCTTGCAGGCGCCTTCTCGGTCTTCTCGCTCGCCTTCCTCGCCGTGCCGCTAGCCGTGCGCGTCGGCCGCTCGGAGACATTCGTCAACGCCGCCATCGCCCTCGGCGTCGCCCTCACCTATTATCTACTGACCTCGATGGCCGCCTATGTGAAAGACGCAAACCTCAGGCCAGACCTACTCATCTGGCTGCCCAATATCGTGGTCGTCGGCCTAGCTTGGACTCTCCTGCGCCGCGCCGCACGCCACTGAGTTCGCTCAGCGGTCGCGCTGGTACCACGCGAAGAAGGCGTACCCCATGCAGCTAAGGGCGAAGACCTCATTGAAGCCCTTCATGACGACGGCCCCCATGATCATATCGGCCGAGGCGGAAAGGCTACTGATGCGCGGCGCGAGCCGGTAGGTCTCGTAGATGGGGTGGTCGCCGAAGATGAGCACGGCCCAGATCGGTAGGTCGGCAATCATCAAGGCGAAGCAGTAGAACATCGCCATCCCGTAACCAATCCGCGGCAGCAGGGCCGACATGGAGAATAGCGGCCAGACCATCAGAATGGCCGGAAGGAACATCGACCAGTGCTCCAGCACGTGGAGCGGGCGGCTGCGCAGAGCAGCCTCATAGAGCTCAGGAAAGTGCCACATCGAGAAGCACAGCGTGAAGATGAGCACGCCAGGGACCGGACCCGTCAGGAAGCGCAGCACGCGCGTCAGGCGCGGACGGCCGTCCAGAAGCCAACCGTCGATGAATTCCGGTGGTAGGCCGGTGACGATGAGGGGCGCGGAAATATAAATGAGCAGCATGTGCTGCAGCATGTGCGTCCAGAAAAGAAGCCCTTCGCCCAATTGATCCAAGGGGGAGCCGACGGAGACGTAGGCAACCAGCACGCCGAGATGGAAGCGGACCGCATACCAGACGGGATACTCCGTCCGACCTGGTAGGAAACGCGTCCGTAACGGACCGCACATCAGCGCGTGAGCCCAGCACGCTCCCACGACCAAGAGCAGAAGCAGCGGCTCCGTGTGCCAGTGGAGGGGGATACTCATCCCATTCATATGAAGCCGAGGCTGGCTGACCCGCAAGCGTGGGCACGAAAAAGGCCTCCGCTAGAGCGGAGGCCTTCGTCAGGCAATCGACGCCGCCCTTAGCTGAACCAGCGCGTGTCGATGCGATCGACGGAGAAGAGCATGAGCAACGCGGCGTAGGTTGCGAACGCGAGCGCCAGGCCGGCGAAGAAGCACCAGAAAAGCAGACGCTTGTCGTAGATGAGGTGCATGAACCACAGGATGACCGCGAAGAACTTTCCGGCGGACATCAGGGTTAGGATGGTCAGGACGACGGCGACGGGAATCGGCAGGAAGATCAGGACAATCTCGGCGCCGGTGACGACGGCCAGCCAGAGGGCCAACACGATGAAGTGGTGATAGCGGCGGACTTCCTCGGCGAGAAAGTCTGGGCTGAGAGCGGCTTCGTGAGAAGAGGACATGGTCGGAAAGGTGGGTTACTTGGCGACGGCCGGGAGGCCCGTGCCCCAGATACCGTTAGGCCCGAGATACTCGACGAGATAGACCGCCGTGAAGATGATAATCCAGACGATGTCGACGAAGTGCCAATAGAGACCCGCGATTTCGACATCGAGGGCGCCCATGTGGCCGCCGAGTTTGCCTGAGAAGCTGTAGAAATACATCAGGATGAGCCAGAGCACTCCGATAGCGACGTGCGTACCGTGCGTACCAGTGAGGACGTAGAACGTCGAACCGAGTACGCTGTTCTGGATGGTCAGACCCTGATGGTAGAAGTGCGTAAACTCGAAGACTTGGCAGCCCAGGAAGATCAGACCAAAGATGATCACGCCGAGGACATTACGGCGGAAGGACTTGAGCTGGCCCTTGTGCATCGCGGAGACCGCGAGCGCCATCAGGAACGAGGACATCAGCAGGATGAACGTCGAGAAGGACGTCAGCTCGATGTTGAACAGGTTCTGGATGAAGCGCTGGTGTCCTTCGGCGTCGGTGAAGCCGGCGGGGTAGAGCTTACGGTAGAGCAGGTGCGTCGAGATCAGCGTCCCGAAGAACATGCAGTCCGAAGCCAAGAAGAGCCACATGATGAGCTTCTTGTGGTCGATTCCGGTGGACGTAGGCGCTTCGTGGGCGGCGGCGGTGTCAGACATGGAGGTCAGAGTTTGAGAGTAAGGAGAGGAAGGCGCTCAGTGGGCGGCGGTCTCGGTCGGAACCGGCGCGTCACGGTTGATAGGGGTCTTGAGCATGTAGCCGCCCGGACCTTCGAGGGCCCAGAGCCAGATGCCGAGGAAGAGGACGCCGAGGCCGGCGATGACGATCCAACCGGCATGGGGGATGCCCATAGCCATCATCGGCATACCGAAGCCGGCGAAGAGGAAGCCCGCAGAAGCCAGGATGGGCATCCAGGACTGGCTGGGCATGTGGACGCCGGCTTCGCCGCCGTCGTTCTCGAAGCCGATGCGCTTGGTGCCATGCTTGTCCTCGAAGAAGGCATCGCGCGTGGCGACGATGGGAGCCTGGGCGAAGTTGTATTCCGGCACCGGGGAAGGCAGCGACCACTCGAGCGTGCGGCCATCCCACGGATCGTTGGAGCACTTCTTGCCGCGGAAGGCAGTCCAGACGAGGTTCACGAAGGCGAGGAAGACGCCCAGGCCGAGGATGTAGGCTCCGATGGTGGCAACGAAGTTCCAGGTCTCCCACCCGTTGCCGGCGTGGTAGGTGTGCGTGCGGCGCGGCTGACCAGCGAGGCCGAGATAGTGCATCGGACCGAAGGCGAGGTTGAAGCCGAGGATGACCATGCCCGAGGCAATATACGCAATCGGGGCGTTCGGCATACGGCCGAAGATCTTCGGGAACCAGAAGTAGAGGCCGGCCATCAGGCCGAGGAGCACGCCACCGAGGAGCACGTAGTGAAAGTGCGCGATGACGAAGTAGCTGTCCTGCTGCTGGGAATCAGCGGGAGCCGCGGAGTGCATGACGCCGGAGAAACCGCCGCACATGAACATCCAGATGAAGCCGAGGGCGAGGACCATCGGCGGGGTGAAGCGGACGCGTCCGCCCCAGATGGTACCGAGCCAGTTGAAAATCTTGACGCCTGTTGGGACGGCGATGGCCATCGTGAGGAGCGAGAACGCGGCGGTGGGCACGGGACCGAGGCCGGTGGTGAACATGTGGTGGCTCCAGACGGCGAAGCCAAGGAAGCCGATGACGGCGCCGGAGAAGACGATGATCGGGTAGCCGAAGAGCGACTTACCAGAGAAGGTCGGGAGGACTTCCGAGACGATGCCCATCGCCGGCAGCACGAGGATGTAAACCTCAGGGTGGCCGAAGATCCAGAAGAGGTGCTGCCACAGGACGGGCTGGCCGCCGGCGGACGGGTTGAAGAAATTGGCGCCGAAGGCGCGGTCGAACATGAGCTCGATCAGAGCGACGGTGATGGCGGGGAAGGCGAGGATGATGAGCACCGCGGTGACGAGCGTCATCCAGGTGAACACCGGCAGGCGCATCATGGTCATACCCTTGGCGCGCATGTTGATGATGGTGCAGATGAAGTTGAAGGAGGCCGCAAGCGAGGCGATGCCGAGGACTTGGATGCCGATGATCCAGAAGTCGGTGCCGACGCCGGTGAAGCGCAGCGCTTGGCCGTTCTGGCCGAAGGTGCCGGAGAGCGGCGCGTAGCTGAACCAACCGTTAGCGGGAGCGAAGTCGGTGTAGACGAGCGCCTTGTGCCATTCGAAGGAATTGAACCAACCGGCGAGGTGCGCGAACTCGAAGAACCAGGAGGCGTTCAGCACGAAGGCGCCGAACACGAAGGTCCAGAGGGAGAACGCATTGAGGCGCGGGAAGGCGACGTCGCGCGCGCCGATTTGCAGCGGTACGAGGAAGTTGAAGAACGCGGCCGACAGGGGCATGACGCCCAGGAAGATCATCGTCGTGCCGTGCATGGTGAACAGCTGGTTGTACATGCGCGCCGTGACGAAGTCGTTGTCCGGGCGGGCCAGCTGGGTGCGGATCGCGAGGGCTTCGACGCCACCCACGAGGAAGTAGAACATGGCGAACGCTCCGTAGAGGATGCCGATCTTCTTGTGGTCGACCGTCGTCAGCCAGTCCATCAAGCCGGTCGTACGGTCGGGACGGATGAGGCCGAGGTCGCTGCGCTCGGGCGCCAGCTCGGTCTTGCAGGCGACCGGAGCGTGATGGGAATCGTGGGACATGGGTGTGAAAGTGGGAGAAGGTTTACTTCAGGGTGAGTAGGTATTCGGCGAGGTAGTCGAGTTCCTCGGCGGTGAAGGTCTGCTTGGTCTCGTTGAGGCCGGCCACGTTGAACATCTTGTAATAATGCATGCGGTTGCCGGGTTTAACGTCCTTGGTCGGCTTACCGTTGGCGTCATGGGAAGTGCCGGACGAGCCGATCCACTTGATAAGGTTGGCCTTAAGCTTCGCCGGGTCGACTGGGACTGACGACTCGGTGTTCTCATTCTTGCGTTCGAGCGCGCGCTGGGCGGCGAGATCACGATTATCCAGCCAAGCACCAGCGAGGGATTTGCGCGAGGCGACGTGCGTAAGGTCCGGAGCGAAGGCGCCAGCGCCGAAGTGGCCGCCGACGTTATGGCACATCACGCAGCTCTTGGCGGCGAAGAGGGTCTTTCCCTTATCGGCCGGGGAATCGACGACGACGGGTGCGGCATCAGCCTTCTGGCGCTGCACCCACTTGGCGAATTCGGCGGGCTCGACGACTTCAACGCGGAAGAGCATGTAGGCGTGGGAATCGCCGCAGAATTCAGCGCACTGGCCGTAGTAGTGACCAGTCTGATCGGCTTGAATCCACATGTGGTTCTTACGGCCGGGCATGAGGTCGACCTTACCGGCGATCTTGGGCACCCAGAAAGAGTGGATAACGTCCTCGGAGCGGAGATTGATGCGGACCGCGACACCCTTGGGAATCACGAGTTCATTCGGGACGGAATGCTTCGCGTCGTTGGTGAGGCCCAGCTGCGGGTATTCGAAACGGAACCACCACTGCTTGCCGATGACATCGACCACGAGCACTTCCTCCTCGACGGCCTTGGCGTAGTTTTCTCGGGTGCCTTCGACGCGCGGATACCAAACGGAAAGCTTCGACGTCGGTACGGATTCGGCCGGGACGTCGTCGGTGTACCAGATGGCGGTGAGTGTCGGGATGGCGATGATGACGAGCGAACCGATGGAAGCGGTGATGAGTCCAATCTCGATCAGAGGATTGCCGTGGCCTTCTTCGACGATGGCGGGCTTGTTCTCGTCACCCGGACGTGCGCGGAATTTGATGACGGCGTAGACGAGCAGGCCACCGACAAGGGCAAAGAGGACGACGACCAGCCAGACCGTCTGCATGAACAGGTCGAACTGGGCCTGGGCGACCGGGCCCTTGGGGTCTAGGGTCGACTGACGGACAGTCATTTCGGCCTTAGAGCAGCCGACCATGATGATGGCCAGGAAGGGGGTGGCCAGCAGACCTACACGACTAAATAAGCGAGAAAACATAAAGGATGAGTTTCGGACGTTGAAAACTTCGTAAAAAGGATGTCATTTGCAAGCCCCGGCAGGGTAAAACGGTCATTAAATCGCTTAAAATTAGCCCCTTAGGTTAATTGTTTCTGTAAGACACTGTACATTAACACTTTAATAACGATTAGGCCCCATCAAACTGTCTAATAAGTCTGCCGCCTCCCCCTTCCACTCCTCGCCCGCCTTGGGGGTTGCACCGTCGTTCAGGGTCTTTAACCCCCAATCCATGTCTTGGACTAGCCCACATGGCACCCCTCTGCCTGACTGGCGGAAGCGCACCCTGATCATGGGCATCATGAACCTAGCACCCGACTCATTCTCGGATGGAGGTCAGCTCAACGATGAAGCGGCCGCCCTCGCCCGCGCGGAGAAGCTCCTCGCCGAAGGCGCCGACGTCCTAGACCTTGGGGCGGAATCGACTCGCCCCGGAGCCACGCCGGTCGACGCCGCGACCGAACTCACGCGCCTGCTCCCCATCGTGAAGGCGCTCCGCCGCCGCTTCCCGCAGACGGTGCTTTCCGTGGATACTTATAAGGCAACGGTCGCGCGCGCGTGCGTGGAGGCCGGCGCCGACCTGGTGAACGATGTGGAAGGAGGACGCTTTGAAGCCCGCCCAGACGAGTCGCCGATGGGGTCGGTCTGCGCCGCGCTCCGCTGCCCGCTCATCCTGATGCATCGCCGCACGCAGGCGGACTACGAAGATTTCTGGGTGGAAGTGCTGCAGGATCTACGCGTGTCGCTCCGCTGCGCGCTGGCCGCGGGCATGCCCCCTGAACAGCTGTGGACGGACCCAGGTTTCGGCTTCGGTAAGACGCCGGCGCAGAATCTCATGCTGGTGCGCGACCTCGCGAAAATCGCCGCGCTCGGGTTTCCAGTGCTCCTCGGAACGAGCCGAAAATCGACACTCGGTCTCGTACTCGGCGAAGCCGACCCGCTCCGCCGTGGCCCGGGCAACGATGTCTCGGCGGTCTGGGGCATCGCCCAAGGCGCTTCGATGATCAGAGTCCATGACGTGGCGGCGCTCCGCCCAATCGTCCGGATGGCTGACGCCCTGCGTCACGGCCCGCGCTGGGAGCCAGAAGCCAAGGGTTGAGACCTCGGGACGATTTAAACCTAAGAAAAACGGGGAATGGAGCCAGCAGTCGGACTTGAACCGACGACCTGCCGCTTACAAGGCGGCTGCTCTACCAACTGAGCTATGCTGGCCAACTTCCCTATTCACAGGGTTGTTCACAGCCCGCCGGTGTCAACCCTTTGGGGAATAAGGCGATTAGGGGTTGAAATGGATTTGGATTTGCACGCAATTCTAACACCCAAAGCCTCGACCCATGCGTATCTCCGTCTCCCTTCTCGTTCTGTGCGCCGCGATCACCGGCTGCAACACCTCAATCAATCCAGCCAATGTCGATTCCATCGTAGTGTCGTCGACCCCGACGGCCGCCGCCATCCGCCTAAATGGGGAACCCGTCGGTCGCACGCCTGCCACCATCAAGGTCGACCGCACGAAAAATTACGAACTGCAGGTCGGCAAGGGCGGCTACCTCACCGAGGTCTCCGAGCTGAAACCCCGCCTCATCACGACGAGTGAGGGTGTCGAGTTCGGCTTCCCTGCCTCAGTGAAGGTCAACCTGACCAAGGCTCCCGCCGACGGCGAAGCCGGTGTGCCCATTTCCGATAATCCGGAGTTCAAGAAGCTTTCGAAAAAGGCTCTCAGTGAAGACGCTGCCAAGGAGGGCCTGAAGGCCGACATCGCCGCCACGAAGGAAGCTGCCACTAAGATCCAAGCCTCCCTAGCCGTCCGCGAAGCTGCCACCAAAGCTCGCCTCGCCGATATCGCCAAGGCCATCGCCGAAGCCAAAGCCTCCAAGGGCAACGATAGCGCCGCCGCCGCCAAGTTGGCCGAAGCCGAACTCGCCCTCGAGCAGGCCACCACTGAAGCCGCCACCGAGCGAGCCCTAGCCGAGAAAAATCTGAAGACCGTCGAAGACCGTCGCGCCGCCCTCGCCGGAGTAAACAAGAAGGTCGCTACCGCGAAGTCCAACGTCGCCAAGGCCCAAGTCGCCGCCAAGCCCTCTGACGGACACGTCGCCCAGCTCGAAAGCTCCTACGCCGCCGAAATCAAGACTCTCAATACTTCGCAGGCTAACTCGAACGCCGCGATTAAGGCCCTCAACGCCCGCGCCGATGAACTCGCCCGCATCGCCAACACCTCCGCCGCCGCCGCCAAGGCCGAAGCCGCCAAAGGCCTCGCCGACCTGCAGAAGGCGCTCGAAGAACAGAAGGTCGCCGCCGCCCTCGCCAATGAAGCCCTCGCCAAGGCCAAGGATGCCGCCGCAAAGGATTCCTCCGATGCCGCCGCCAAGGCCGTCGCCCTAGCCAACGCCGATCTAAAGGCCCTCCAGACGAAGGTCGAAGAAGCCGAGAAGGCCACCGCCGCCGAAAAATCCTCTGGCGAAGCCAAGGTCGCCGAAGCCGTCAAGAACGCCGAGAGGGCCCTCGCTGAAGCCAAGGCCGAAGCCGCCAAGGCCATCGCCGACGCCAACAAGGTCGCCGAAAAGAACCTCGCCGATGAACGTAGCGCCGCCGAAGCCAAACTCGCTGACGCTGCTAAAGCCCTCGCCGAAGCCAACATGTCTGCCAATGCCAAGGTTGCCGAAGCCGCCAAGGCTGCCGAAGCTAAGCTCGCTGACGCTGCCAAGGCCCTCGACGAAGCCAACATGTCTGCCAATGCCAAGGTTGCCGAAGCCGCCAAGTCTGCCGAAGCTAAGCTCGCTGACGCTGCCAAAGCCCTCGACGAAGCCAACATGTCTGCCAATGCCAAGGTTGCCGAAGCCGCCAAGTCTGCCGAGAAGACCCTGGCTGACGAACGCCTCGCCGCTGAAGCCAAACTGGCCGACGCTAATACCAAGGTCACCGAAGCCAATAAATCTGCCGAAGCTAAGCTCGCTGACGCTGCCAAGTCTGCCGAGAAGACCCTCGCCGATGAGCGCCTCGCCGCCGAAGCCAAACTGGCCGACGCTAATGCCAAGGTCACCGAAGCCAACAAGGTAGCCGCCGCCGCCAAAGCCCAGGCCGACGCCCTGAAGTATTCCGAATTCAACGCCCGCTACGCCCTGCTCGAGAGCAAGCGTCGTGCGAAGGCGATCACGGAGGAAGAATTCAAGGCGACCCTCGCCGAGCTCCGCAAGGAACTCGGTCTCTGAGCCGGACTTCGTTCCGCCTAGAAAAGCCCGGCTGCCAAGCCGGGCTTTTTTGTTGGAAGGAAAGCCGAGCTCCGCACCTTAGCGTGTCTATGTCGGACCCACTCTCCCGCACGCCTCTCTTCGTTCTGCACGTCGAACTCGGCGGCCGTATCGTCCCCTTCGCCGGCTGGGAGATGCCGGTTCAATACACGGGCATCATCGAAGAACACATGGCGGTCCGTAAGACAGCCGGACTCTTCGACGTCTCCCATATGGGCGAAGCCCGCGTCCGCGGCCGCGATGCCGCGAAGTTCCTCGACGGCATCATGACCAACGAGATGGCCACCATCAAGGTGGGCATGGCCCGCTACACGGTGATGTGCCAGCCCGACGGCGGCTGCGTCGATGACTTGATTGTCTACCGCCTCGCGGAAGAAGAATTCCTGATCTGCCTCAACGCCTCCAATGCGTCGAAAGACATCGCCTGGATGCGCGCCCACATGGGCTCCTATCAGGTCGAAGTCCTCGACGAATGCGCTGCCTGGGCACAGCTCGCGCTCCAAGGCCCGTGCGCCGAACAGATCCTCGCACTCGTCACGTCCACACCGCTCGCGCCGATCAAGCGCTTCGGCTTCGTGTTCGGCGAAGTGGCCGGCGTCGCCGGCTGCCTCATCTCTCGCACGGGCTACACGGGCTCGCCGGGCTTCGAGCTCTACCTGCCCGCCGCTTCCGCCGAAAAGGTCGCCCGCGCGATCCTTGCCGCCGGGCAGCCTCATGGCCTCGTCCCCGCGGGCCTTGGCGCCCGCGACTCACTCCGCCTCGAGGCGAACTACCCGCTCTACGGACACGAGATCTCGGAACGCATCTCGCCGATCCAGGCCGGCCTCGGCTGGACGGTGAAGTTCGCCAAGCCGGCCTTCATCGGCCGCGAGGCGCTCCACCGCCAGGCCCAAGGCGGCCCTTCCTCGTCGGTGGTGCTGTTCTCCCTCGATGACCGCCGCATCGCCCGCCAAGGCGCAGTAATCTTCTCTGGTGAGACGCCCGTCGGCGAAGTGCTCTCGGGGACCCAATCTCCGATCCTCGGCAAGCCCATCGGCACGGCCCTCGTCGCCGCCGGCCATGCCTCGTCCGCCTCGCTGACGGTCGACATCCGCGGCAACCGGATCCCACTCCACCTCGCGACCGAGCCTTTCGTGAAGTGAAGGGTTGAAATAATCCCCGCCCACTTTACCCAGAAGCCATGAGCAACGTCCCTGCCGAACTCCATTACACCAAGGACCACGAGTGGATCAAGGTCGTCGCCGACGGCACCGCCGTCATCGGCATCACCGACCACGCGCAGGCCGCGCTCGGCGACGTGACGTTCGTCGACCTCCCGAAGGTCGGCGCGTTGTTCAACCATGGCGACGTCTTCGGCACGGTGGAATCCGTCAAGGCCGCCTCCGACCTCTATAGCCCGATCTCCTGCGAGGTCCTCGAAGCCAACTCTGGCCTGAATAATTCCCCTGATCTGGTGAACCGCGAACCGTACGGCGGCGCCTGGATGATCAAGGTGAAGGTGAAAAATCCGGCCGAGCTCGCCAGCCTCCTCGACGCCGCTGGCTACGCCGCGACGCTCTGAGCGCGCGCCCGCCCTTGCTCTGCGTAGGTTTTGGTCCACAGTAACGGATCGATGTCCTTCGCCGAAGTCCATGCCGCCCATCCCTGGGACGATGTCCTGCGGTCAGTCGCAGCCAAGACCGACGCCGACGTGCTCCGCGCGCTCGCCCGCGCCGAGGCCGACACGGCCGACCTGGAAGACTTCAAGGCGCTGATCTCGCCCGCCGCCGCCCCGCACCTGGAACGGATGGCCCGCCTGAGCCACGAACGCACGCTCCGGCGCTACGGCCGCACGATGCAGCTCTTCGCACCGGCCTACCTTTCCAACGAGTGCCAGAATATCTGCACCTACTGTGGCTTCTCGGCCGGCAACAAGGTGCCGCGTCGCACGCTTAACCCAGCCGAGATCCTCCGTGAAGCGGGCGCTCTAAAGAAGCTAGGCTTCGACCACCTGCTCATCCTGACAGGCGAGTCCAACAAGGTGGAGGTCCCCTACTTCGTCCAGGCCCTCAATCTGCTGCGCCCGCACTTCTCCTCGCTCTCGATGGAAGTGCAACCGATGGAGACCGCGGAATACGTCGAGCTCCGCCGCCACGGCCTGAACGCAGTGCTGGTCTACCAGGAGACGTATCATCGCGAGACGTATAATGTCCATCACCCAAAGGGACGTAAGTCCGACTTCGCCTATCGCCTCGACGCCCCTGACCGCGTCGGTGCCGCGGGCGTCCATAAGATCGGCCTCGGCGCGCTCTTTGGCCTCGAGGATTGGCGCGCGGAATGTTTCTTCACGGCCCTCCACCTCCGCTGGCTCGAGCGCAAACACTGGCAGAGCCGCTATAGCGTCTCCTTTCCGCGCATCCGTCCACACGAAGGCGAACTGCAACCAAAGGTTGAGATGACCGACCGCGACCTCGTCCAGGCGATCTGCGCCTTCCGCCTGCTGAGCTCCGAAGTTGAACTGACGCTAAGCACCCGCGAGAGCCGCAAGTTCCGCGACCACGCCTGCCGCGTAGGCGTGACGGCGATGAGCGCGGGCTCGCACACGAACCCGGGCGGCTACGCCGAAGGCCGCGAGGCCTCGCTGGAACAGTTCGCGATCGAAGACGACCGTTCGCCCGACGAAGTCGCCGCGATGCTCCGCGCCCACGGCTACGAACCGGTGTGGAAAGACTGGGACCCTTCCTACGACCGCCCGGTCGCCCTCGCCTGATGAGCCCTCTCCGCGTCTGGATCGATCACGAACAAGCCCCGGCCTGCAAGCCCGGTGCCTTTGTGAAGCTTTCGGCCGACGAGTCCGCTCATGTCGTCCGTAGCTTGCGCGCCCGCCGTGGCGACGCGGTCGTGCTCCTCGACGGCGAAGGCCTGGTGGTCGAAGGCAAGCTGGCTTCCGCTGACAGCGATGGCGCGATGGTTGAAGTAATCCGCGCCCGCGTGGCTGACGCGCTCACTCCCGCGATTTACGTCGCGCAAGGCATGCCCAAGGGAGGTACGATGGACGACCTAGTACGTTCCTGCTGCGAAGCCGGCGCCGCCGGCATCATCCCACTCGAAACCACCCGCTGCGAACTGAAGCTCGACGCCGACCGCGCCCGCTCGCGCCGTGAACGCTGGCAGCAGCAGGCCGTCGAGGCGTGCAAACAGTCCGGCCATCCATGGCGCGCGGAGGTCGCCGCGCCGGTCCGCTTCCGCGAATGGATCGAACGCCTGCCGCCTGCCGTCGAAGGTGAACTGCGCCTCACAGGCTCATTGGAGTTCGACGCCGAAGCGGTCGCGCACCTCGATTTCACGAAAGCCTCGAAGGTCACTTGGCTCATCGGCCCGGAAGGCGACCTGACCTCTGAAGAATACGCCGCCGCGCGCACCGCAGGCTTCATGCCAGTGGTGCTCGGTCCGACCGTCCTCCGCGCCGAGAACGCCGCGCTCGCCTGCGTGGCGATCACGCAAGCCCTAGCGAAACGCTAAGGGTCCTTACTTTGCCAACGGGACCTGGGAATTGCCCATGAGGTAGGCGAGGAGGTCACGCTGTTGCTCGGGGGTGAAAGCCTGGAGGAGTCCTTCTGCCATGAGCGAGACGGGGAATGTCGCGCGCTTGGTGATGTCCTGCTTGTCGATGACGGTTTCCTGCCCGACCGCGCGCAGCGTGAGCGTTCGTTCGCTCTGTGAGCCGACGATGCCGCTGAGCACGCGACCATCCTTCAAGGTGATGCTGTTGAGATAATAGGCGGCGTCCACGACGGCGCTGGGGTCGACGATATTCTCGACGAGGTAGTTGAGGTCATGTCGTCCGCTGCCGGTGAGATCGGGTCCGAGCGCGCCACCTTCGCCATAGAGCTTGTGACACTGTCCGCACACGCCCGCGAAGATCGCCCTGCCCTTGCTCTGGTCGCCCTTGGCCAAAGATTCGGGCGTGTGGCGCGCCTTGAGTTCGGCGACGAGCTTGAGCTTATCCGCCGAGGTTTCGCGCGTCTCACCCCAGACTTTGCTGAGCAATTCATTGAGCTTGGCGTCGTTGAACGCTCGCACCTGACGGGCGGCTGACGGACCGAAGTCCGCCTTGGGAATCTTGCCTTCCTCGACGGCCTTGAGCAGCTCGGTCGCAAAACGTGGACGGGAGACGAGGGCCATGATGGCCTGCGGACGCTCGTGCGGGTAGAGCTGCAGGTAGCGATCGATGATGCGCTTGGCGACGCCGTCCTGGTCGAACTGGGTGAGGCCTTGAATGGCCTCCATGTTCACGCCTTTGATGTAAATCAGTTTCTCGCAGACTGCCTTGAGTTGTACATCCTTGGCCTCGATGAGCGAGAGCAAGGCGGCGCGGCGCTGATCCATGAGCGCCTTGTCATCGAGGGCGATCTTACGAATCTCATCGAGAGCCTGGCCATCGCCAAAGATGACGTTGAGCGCGCGGACTTGGTCCTGCGCCGTGACAGCGTCCTTGGGAGTCGTCGCGGCAAAGGTATCCCAGGCGGCTGGCTTGGGCGCCTTGCGCCAACCTCTCAGGGCGTCGGCGATGCCGGCGACGATTTCCGCCTGTCCTTCGGGCATCTGCGCGGCGCTTGCGAGAAGGTCGTTCAGTGCAGCGGGCTGCTTATCCGAACCTTCGGCGATGCGGCGGGCGATGAGCTTGGTGACCTGCGGGACACGGCTGACATGCGCGCATGAGATAAGATCGGCGTAGGGGAGTTCGCGGATACCGGTCCAGACGAGGAGCGGGAGATTATGGTCCGTGGCGTCCTGGTCGTACCGCAGGAGATGTTGGGCGACGAGCGCCCGCACGGGGACGGAGAGATGCGGTAGGGCTTCCGCGAGCGCGAGGCGCACGCGCTGGCCGCGAGACTCGCCCGCCAGTTTGAGGAGCGCGGCTTCCTGTTCGTCGCCGTTAGCGATAAATCCGGACTGCTGCGCAAACTTGGCCACGGCGTTATTCCGGTTCACGAGCGGGTCGGTGAGCTCGCGTTCGATTAGGCGCGCGAGGACATCCTGACGCTGCTCGGCAAGGACGGCGGCCGGCGAGTAGTGCTTGGCGTGCTGGGCGGCGAAGGGCTGGTCGCCCGACTTAACGGTGCGTAGGGCGAGTAAGGTCGAATGAGCGTTGAGCGCGAGGACACTGTCCGTCTCGGCGGCGAGCTTCTCCCAGGCAGTGGTGGCGGATGACAGGTCGATTCCCTTCCAGGCGCGCTCGCGGAGCTCCCAGCGCGCCATGCGCACGAGCCACTCGTTCTGGCTCCGCTGGAGCTCGACGAGTTCCGCCGGGGTGGCTTTGGTGATGTCGACTCCGGGCTGCTTGGGGTCGCCGTAACTGACCTTGAAGATACGGCCCGTGGTCCGGTGGATGCCGTCCTGATCGTGGCACTCGCCGATGTCACTCCAGTCAAGGATTGTCACGGCGCCGTCCGGCCCCTGGCTGATCTCAATACCGCGGAACCATTCATCGTCTGATTTGAGGATGTCGGGCTGGTGCTTCATGATGAGCGCGCTGCCTTGGCGCTCGATGGCTTCAACGTTGGTACGTCGACCGTGCATGTTTTGCGTCATGAGCTTATCGCGATACTGCGAAGGCCAGTTGTCGCCCTGGTAGATCATCATGCCGATGTGCGCATGGCCGCCGCCTAGGCTGTCCGCGCCGCCGCGACCGCCGTCGGCGTCGTTCCACTTCTTGCCAGTATCCCAGTGGTAATGGTCCGCATGCTGATCGAGGAGGTCATAGACGAAAGGATACGGGTCTTCGCCGTGCATGCGCTTGAAGTGCGCGCCATGGATGCCCTGCCACGCATGCCCGATGACGGTATTGATGAAGAGCAGCTCGTGATCCTTGGTCCAATCGGAGCCCCACGGATTGGTGGTGCCGTGGCAATACGGCTCGAAGACCTTGGTGACGGGGTGATAGCGCCAGAGGCCGCCGGCGGTGGGCTGACGCTTTTCCTTGGGCACGCCGGGGACATCGACCCACGAAGTACTGGAGATACCGACGCGGCCATAGAGCCAGCCGTCCGGACCCCACTTGAGCCCATTGGCGAAGGTATGACGACTGGCAGCGGTGGTGCTGAACCCGTCGAGCACGACTTGGGCTGGGCCCGCCGGCTTATCGCCGTCCATGGGGATGAAGAGGAGGTTAGGCGGGCACATCGCATAGACGCCACCGAGGCCACGCTCGATGCTAGTAAGCATCTGGACCTCGTCGGTGAAGACAGTGCGTTTATCGAATTTACCGTCGTGGTCGGTGTCTTCGAAGATGAGGATCCGGTCGCGGAGATTCAGGTCAAAGCGTTCCTTGCCATCGGAATAGGTATAGTTCTCCGCGATCCACAGGCGGCCGCGCTCGTCCCAGCAAAGTGCGATAGGCTGACGGACGTCTGGTTCGGCGGCGAAGAGTGTGGCCTTGAAGCCCTCCGGGAGATGCAGCTTCGTGAGAGCATCCGCCGGCGTGAGTAGCGGAATGGTCTCAGCTTGATTGTTATGCGGCTCCGGGAACGGCGCGGCCAAAGCGGCGGCGCCGAGTACGAGGGCAAGACTGCGGGCGAACATGGGGATACGACCACCCTGTGAGATAGAGGTTCCCCATCAACCTCAGACGAAGGAAAATCCCGCTCAATAGCCCTTGGCGATCTGGCCGTAGACGTCGGTCGAAATAATCTGCGCCGGCAGGGCAGCTGACGACGGCGCGATGAGCACCGGCCAGTCGAGCGGATCCTCGGGAAGGCGACCATGCGAGCCCTTCACGAGCGAGGCGTCCTGTGAGATGACTTTCATGAGCGCCTTGAAGCCGAGCTTCTTCTTCAATAGGAACCAGGCGACCGAGAGCATCGGGAACCGGATTTTGGGGTCGATGAACAGTTCGACGGGGTCGTAGCCGGGCTTGCGATGGATATCCACGCAGCGCGCGAAGTCAGGCTCACCCTGTCCTTCTTCCCACCAGTAATACGAGAACCAGCTGTGTCCGTCGGCGATGACGACGAAGTCACCGCTACGCATGTGCTGGATGCCCGCGGTAGCCTGGCCGGCGGCGTCGAGCACCTGGGCGACGCCGGGCGTGGCGAGCAGGACCTTGCGGACTTCTTCGCGGATTGACGGATCGAGGACGACAACGTGCGCGACCTGGTGGTCGACGACGGCGAAGGCCTTGGAGTTGAAGGTGTCGAGAGTAAGACTGCCATCCTCGGGCTTGAGCTCGAGCCAGTCGTGCGCGCGGAGCACCTTGTTTAGCGGGACGGCGCGGTCGACGGCGGTGATGGCGTATTCGGAGACGATGAGGACTTCGACGCCGCGGGCTTCGAGGAATTCGGCGAGGTCGCCGACGAGGTTATCGACGTCGCGACGGGCGATATCGCAACGCGGGTCGGCCGGGCCGAAGCGCTGGAGGTCGTAGTCGAGATGCGGGAGGTAGACCAGGCTGAGATCGGGCTGCTCATGCTCCTCGATCCAACGGGCGCTGTCGGCGATCCACTGCGACGACGGCAGGCCGGCGCGCGGACCCCAGAAAGAATGGAACGGGAAATCGCCGAGGTCACGCTTGAGCAGTTCCTTGTAGCGCTGCGGATAGCTAGCGATGTCGAAGATCTTCCCGCCATCGGCCTTGTAGACCGGGCGCGGCGTGACGGAGATATCGGCCGCGGTGCCCATGTTGTACCACCAAAAGAGGTTCGCGACCTTGAGCTTGGGATTCTTGGCGTGCAGGTCGTCCCAGACCTTTGGCGCGAGCACGACACGGTTCGACTGCTTCCAGAACTGCACCTCGCTGAGCGTGCGGTCATACCAACCGTTGCCGACGATGCCATGCACGCTCGGCTGTTTGCCCGTGAGGTAGTCAGACTGCGCGGTGCAGGTGACGGCGGGGAACGCGGGGCGGACCTTCGCGACGCTGCCCTGGGCGGCGCGCGCGGCGAGACGCGGCATGACGCCGGAACTCAGGTCCCGGGCGGAGAGCCCGACGACGTTCAGGACCGCGCGACGCATGGCTGCTGATCCCGCGCCCGCAGTTCGTCGGCGGCCTTACGGACGACGGCGGCAGCCATCTCGTGGACCTGCGTGGACTTACCGATGGCGGTCGGCAGGACGAGCGTGAGCTGGCCACCGAGGTGTTCACGGAATTCTTCGAGGCCTGCGAGCATCGGCGCACCACCATCGAGATGCATCTCGGGCGCGTAAATCTTGAAACCGAGAGCGACGAGCAGGTTGAGCGAACGCTCGGTCTCTAACACGCCGAAAAGCCCAAGTTCGCGGGCGCAGATGAGGTCGAGCGCCAGGCCCACGGCGACGGCTTCACCGTGCGTCAGACGATGGTTGGTCATCGATTCCAGCTTGTGCGCGGCCCAATGGCCGAGGTCGAGCGGACGGGCGCTACCGAGCTCAAAGGGGTCGCCGTTGCCGGCGATATGCTTGGCGTGCAGTTCAGCGGAGCGGCGGACGGCGCGACCAATCGCAGGAATATTACCAGCGGCGAGCAACCCGGAATCCTTCTCGAGGTTGGCGAAGAAGACGGGGTCCTTGAGGAGCGAGACCTTCACGGCCTCGACGAGACCGTCACGTAGGCCGCGGGCGTCGAGCGAAGCGAGCAGCGCGAGGTCGTTGACGACGGCGGCGGGGACGGCGAAGGCGCCAGTGAAATTCTTCTTACCAAAAGTGTTGATGCCGTTCTTCACGCCGACTCCTGCATCGCCCTGACCGAGGGTCGTGGTGGGCATGCGCACGAGGCGCACCCCGCGATGGGCGGTGGAGGCTGCGAAGCCGACAGCGTCGAGGAAGGCACCGCCGCCGATGGCGAGGACGTACGAGTGGCGGCAGATTTTATCAGCCTCGATTGCCGCGAGGGCGGCCTTGACGACGGCGGAATCCTTCTTGGCGGCCTCACCGCCGGTGAGCACGAGCGGCGGGCGAGTGAAGGCCACGCCCATGGCCTTTCCGTAGGCGGCGACTTCGGCGACGAAGCCCGGACGGGAGTTTGCCAAGCCAGCATCGACGATCGGGATGACCTTGGCGCCGGCGAACAGGTCCGCGAGGACACGGTTACCCGCAGCGAACGCGCCTTCGGTAAAGAAGATGCGGTGGCGGTAGGTTACCGCGAATTCGAGGTCAAGGGAGTCGTCCATAGCCCTGGGGAGGGTTTATCAGAAAGAGTGAGACGCCTGAGGACAAGCCCAGTTCCCAGAAAACCCGCTGAACCGAAGAAAACCCCCGGATTCCTCAGGTTGAGGGAATCTGCTTACGCCAACGCAGGACGAGGCGCAGGGCGAGCGGAGCCATCCCCACGGCGAGCAAGAGCAGACAGGCGGCGTCGAAAAGCGCTTCGGGGTGCACGCCCTTGCGACGGAGCAGCACGGAAAGACAGATGAAGATCAGGTAGCCGTTGGTCATGGCGTCGATCAGCGGCATGGACGCCAAGCGATCAGCCACGCGGGCACCGACGCCCTCCGGCAACGGGTTTCGACGGTTCGATCGTACGAGCCACCAGACGTAAACCGCGGACCAGAGCAACATCCACGGCCAGAAGATGCCGACCGCCCAGAAGAGCGGGATCGGAGCGACGAACAGCAGGCCTTCGACCCACCGCCCGGCGCCGCCACCGGTGGCCTCGTGGCGAGCGACGAGCGTGATGGCGTACGTGAGCAGCCAGAGCGCGAACATGTGCGCGAAGAGGATCCGATCCGAATCCGCCAACGGCGGGAAGAAGATGCTTTCGCCGACGACAAGGAAGCCGATGGCCGGAAGCAGCGCGCGGCAGAATCCCATCACCGCCGGCGCCCAGCTGACGCCCTTGTGCCAGCGGTCATAGATAATCACACAGAGTGCGAGAGCCAGCGCGGTGAGCGACACGGACAGGCGCGTCGCGGACGGCGCGGCCAAGACGGTGAGCGTGAAGCCCACGACGAGCGCGCTCCAACCGACCCGTAAGGCATCCCCGACGGCGATGAGTCCCGCGGGGATCGGGCGCGTCGACCGACGTTCGGCATCCCAACGCGCATCAAAAGCGTCGTTGAGAATCATCCCGCCGACATAGGTCAGCGAGACGCCGAGGAGGAGCAGGCACAGCGAACCCCAGTCGGGCGAGTCGGGCGCTTGCTTCCAGTACTCCGTCCCGAGTGGAGGCAGGCGAAGGCCTTGAGCGAGCAACCAGCCAGCGATGACGTTGCTCCAGACCGTGGGCAAATTCGAGCCACGGGTGAGGATAAGCCAGCCACGCAGCTTCGGCGCCATGCTCAAAGGGGCTTCACGCCGCGCTGCGCGAGCTCAGCGAGCGTCCAGCGATATTCTTCGGCGATCATGTCGGCGACATCAGCCGCGCGGACTTCCGGCGGCAGGACTTCCCACGTATACGTCTCGATCTCGAGTTCGCGACAGGCACCGGGCGCCTTGGCGATCACGTCGAGAGCGGCCTTGAGGTGGTCGTTCGTCGTGGAAAGTTCGTCGGACAGTCGGTCGGCGTTCACGGGCACATGGAAGTGGACGCGGAGTTCCTCGAGCGTGCGCAGCTGATCAATTGAAGCCATCGCGAGCGGGATGTCTTTGAAGCGTACGATGGAGCCGTCCTTCGCCCGACCCATGGTCTGGTGCAGGTACGTGGGCTCATGCATCTTCGCGAGGCGCGCGAGGGCGACCTCGGTGGGCTTGAGCTTGAGCGCCGAACTGAGGTGGAACTTGAGCACGGTCGCGCCGCCGGCGTTGAGCCGGGCGATGGCCTCATGGGCTTCCTCGTATTGCAGCGCGAAGTGGCAGGTGTCGTAAGCGATGCCGAGGTGCGCATCGACGAGGCCCCGGGCGGGTTCCTCGGCGCGAAGCTGTTCGAAAAGGCGCAGGGCTTCAGGCGTGTTCTCAGCGTGGCCGATGGGCTCGGGCTCAAGCGCGAGGCGGAGATGCATGCCGGTGCGGTCGCGCAGGCGGGCGAGATGTTCGGCGCACGCGAGTAGGTTGCGGCGCATGACCTTGAGTTCGTCGGCATTGCGACCGAAGCCCTTAAACGAACCCGGCAACGTGCTGACGGTGCCGACCTTATCCGGCGGACCAAATGCAGCGAGAAGATCGAAGAGGCGGTTGGTATATTCGAGGCGCGGCGTCTCGCACCAGTCCGGCGCGAAGACGTTATCCTTCACGGCTTGGCCGTGGAACGGCCCGAACGGGAAGCCATTGATGCCGGCAACGACGCAGTTCTCCTTGTCGAGCCAGGCGCGGAAGGCCGCGAGCGTGGCGGGCACGGCGAGTTCCTTCGCGGCGAGGTCGCCGAGGCGAAGGCCGAGGACATAAGTCTTGCCGGGGCAGACGCGGTCGCGGACACGGAGGGCATGGTCGCGCAGGCCGGCGAACGTCTCGACCCAACCTTCGCCGCGGTGGACGTTGGTGCAGTAGGCGAGGGAAAGTCCGGACGTGAGCTTCACGCGGGTCAGGCCTGGGCGGCGGGGTC
>Ga0209190_1000174_pt1 | contig 45651 bp, 31 predicted proteins | sample M_140205_XF_Meta_FD_187315 | JGI IMG/M metagenome (GOLD analysis project Ga0209190, IMG submission 187315) | Freshwater microbial communities from Lake Montjoie, Canada to study carbon cycling - M_140205_XF_MetaG (SPAdes) (version 2) | ecosystem: Environmental > Aquatic > Freshwater > Lake...
CGGCTTGAGCAAGTAAGAGACTATCTTTATTCACTACTTATTGAAGTAAAAGAAGGCAAGCAGAGCGTACAGCGCCTAGAAAAGCTAAATAAGGGTCTCACACTACTATTAAGTAAAGGAAAATATGAGCTTAAAGATTTCTTATCAGAAAATACAAAGAGTCATTTCAATAGCCTTGAAGCAAACTTTGAATGGGAAGACACACTTTACACAGATAATATTGACCCACTTCAATATTACAATGAGCATCCTGAAAGTTTTGAAATTTCCTATACATTTGAAGCTGGTACTGGAAAGCCATTTCGTAAGCTTACCTTTGCTACTCAAATTGACCGTGATCTAGCTGTAGCACAAGAGGTGCTTTTTGATAAAACTCAAGAATTTCCAGATCAAGAAGGAGTAATTAAAAGTCCCATATTTGATTTTGGAGGAACATTAATTTGTACAGACCCTGAGGTAGCTTCAACACGTGGCGCAAAATTTGTTAGTTCGCTATCGGAGCTTAGAGAAATAGTACCCAAAACTATAAACCAAGAATGCATTTCTTATAAAGATTTAATTGGATTTGCCAAAGCTTGGGTGGAAGAGAAAGCGCATACATATGCTGCTTAAGTGTCTTCCATTTCTATTGTTTAATTTGCCGCTTTCAAGAGCTAACATTTCAGAGCTTTCAGATCTTAAACGCCGCCTCTCCAAGGATAGAAAGATCAGGTTCCTCACCTAGAAGAAAAGCCGGTCGAATAATGTAAGATAATGGATGCTTAGTCCCTGCGCTGGAACGTGAACCGCTTCCCGTTACCTGCCCCCGCTTGGGTGGTGGGTAAGTCCCCTGCTTTTTAACTTAATTTACTGTACCAAATCAACGCTCCTTGAGCGCTAACTCAGAATTCAAATTATCAAAAAAACGTGATTTTTCATGTCTGTATTCATCCATGTCTTTTCCTTCAAATTTTTGTTTTAAAATGTTCAACTCTTCTAAGACCTTTGGATGGTTTCTAAGGTAATCTCTTTGAGCAATAAAATAATCTTCTGAACCACCAATAGTTGTTACTTGCACACCAAGATCTCTTAAATCATCTTTAAAACTTGCGAATCCATTAGTCCAATTTTCTGGCTGATTAATCTCATAAATATTCTTGAGTCTTTTGACAGTTCCGTTAAAATCTTCCTTCTTTACACGAACATTGATGTCTAAGTCTCCTTTAGAAATAGAATCTGGTATCGAGGTGCCTCCAATGTGCTGAATGTCTACGCTTGGAATAAACTCCAATAGCCTCTTTTTCTCTGATTCAAGGAGACTGTTTATTTGTTCAGCAATATCTGGGGTTTTTATAAATTTAACGATATTCATGAGAATCAATACTATCTACGCTCCTTGAGCGTAATAACCTATCAATATTTTAGAATATTTAGAAAATATCTTTTTGTAACAGAATCTATAATAGATCCAACGCTCCATTTAACTAATTTGGTATGACTAGATACCAGTTGCGTTTACCAGCTCGGAGTAATAGGCCCGTGGGGGGAAGTTCTAAAGTTTGAGTTGCATCAGTCAATGCATCCTCGCCGTGCCGAATCGCACCTTCTTTGATAAGTTGACGTAGTTGAGTTCCGCTCTTATCCGTCAGACACTTACGTAAAATCTCAATAACCGTTCCTCTCTCAGCACCGAATGAAACCTGGGGAGCATCTGTAGGAACTTCTTTTCGACTAAAGGTCGCTGTGAAACGCTCTATTTCGATATTTGCAGTGGCATCGCCATGATAACGTTTAACTAATTCATAAGCTAAACGCTTCTTTAGCTCCATTGGGTCTTTTTCAATTTTATCCAGCGCGAACTCTTCGAAAGGCACCTTGGTGTAGACTTTAAAATATTGTGCAATCAGAGTATCAGGAATAGACATCGCGCGCCCAAACTTATCTTGAGGTGAGTGTCCTAGCCCAATATAATTTCCCAAGCTTTTACTTTGCTTCTCTTTCCCGTCGATACCAGGTGTCAACGTCGATGTAACTATAACTTGAGGGCGTTGATTAAATTTCTCTTGGAAAAAGCGACCCATCATTTCATTGAACAACTGATCTGAGCCTACTATGGTCAAATCTGCTTTAAGCATTACAGAATCGTATCCTTGAAGAATTGGGTAGATGAGCTCGTGAGTGTATATGGGGAGGCTTTCCTTCATGCGCTTTTGAAACATATCTCGTGAGAGTAATCGATCTAACGTGACAGTTGACATTAACGAGAGAAGCTCTCCAGGGCTCATCTTGTCGTACCATTCCGAATTCCTGCGTACCTCAAATACTGCTGGGTCATCGAGCAGCACCATTTTGACTTGGCGCATGAATTCTTCAGCATTCTTTTCAATTTCGTCTTTAGATAGTACTGGTCTGGTTTTTGAACGACCAGTGGGATCCCCAATTTGTGTTGTGAAATCTCCAAGAAGAAATACGACTTTGTGTCCTTGCTCTTGAAGCTCACGATACATCCATAGATTTACAGCGTGTCCTGTATGAAGTAGCGGTGCCGTAAGATCGACTCCATATTTCATACGCAATGAGGCGCCTTCCGTGAGGCGAGTTTTTAATTCTTCCGAGCTAAAAACATCATCGGTAGTTCGTGATAGTTCGCTTATGATCTGGTCGGCACTCTTTCGTTCCACGGTCAATTCTCTTAATGGGGCTACTGTAGGCATTACTAATTGTTGATTTAGACCTAAATGTGCTTGAGTCGAATGATAGAAAGATCAATTAGCTTTCCGCAAGTAGCTGATCTGCGGTATCGATATTGCAACATGCCCCTTAGTTCACCAAAAGTTACAGGGATGCTGTTTGTCATTAAAGTCTCAACCGAGACTAGAAACTCCCGGGAGCTACGCCTGATCTAAGCGGCTTTAAGTAGAGCTATGGATTACTAAGCAACCGCTCAAGATGGACCGTCCTGAGGGTCCCAAATGAGGCTGCATTAAGGTCCACGACCGCTACGGTGCTTCTCCAACGGATCGGCAGGACAGTTGCTCTTGGGAAGTAGCGGTTCACTAGGAGCCTTTTTAGGTGCTCCTGCAGCTCAGGCGTTAGGGGGTTGATCTCAAGTAGCGCCAGGACCGCAGCGTAGCGAACGGATGGGGCCCGCTTCTCGCGTAGATTCCAGAGCTTTGAGATGATCGGCACTGCTTGAGCTCCAAGTGCTGCGCCCACACGGCAGGCGCCGACCAGTTTATCCTGATTATCGCTATTAAGAGCTGGTAGAACTTCATCAAGAACGAGTTGCGGAGGAAGTAACCGGATCACCGCAAGGAGCGAATCATAGCGGTCGCGTTGAGCCATCGTATCAATCGTGTTTTTAATAAAATCTTTCCAGTCGTAGCTTGTATCGTTAAGTAGCGCGAGCGCTCGGATCGCTAGCAACCTTAGCTCTTCGTCGTTCTTGGCGTTTGTGACCACCGTTTGTGTCGCCTTGATTAACTCTGCTGATGAAAGATCTCTTAGATTTGGCGCGGTAAGAAACTTTAAACGCGACGGCCGAGAACCATGCTCTAGCGCTACCAGCGCAATCTGTGACAGATCTACCGAGCTCATATTTGATCTGAGCGCTGAATCGATCAGCTTTGTTTGAAACTCATCTGAGATTTTGTTATTTCGCAGGGTCTCAGCTATCTGAGCTGGATGGGATAGGACAGATTCTTCGGCTAGCGTTAGCCACTCACCCGAAAAGGCTTCAGAGGTCTCTGAAAGGCAGAGAACGAGGCGCTGTTCTAGGCGATAACGCAGGGCAGGATCTAGCTCCTTTCTATGTAGAAGCGCTTGTAGAGATCTAGTACGACCATCGAATTGAGAACATCCATCCCCCATAAGTAAAGAGAGCAGCTCAGTCGTTTCAGATTTTGAAGAGAGTCCATAGGTCTGAAGCAACGAGAGTAGCGCTATCCGAAACTCACCGTTTGAGCGAGGTAGCGACCTCTTTATCATGGAGAGCACGAGCGTTGCCGGTAGGCGAGCAAGCACCCTCTCAGCCCCACGACTAACACCGGGCTGGCCGAGCAGATCGAAAAGGGGTGCCGCTACTTTTTTGGAGAGAGATTTTCTTTTGTCGAGCACCATAAGGACACGCGAGGTAGTATCTGGGGTACTTGGCTTAAGGAGTTTAAGCAGCTCAGTTTCCCCCTCAATCGCAGTTGAGGAGAATAGGCTTGCTGCGGTGGTATTAAGGTCGGTTGCAAGTGAATTGATAACGAAGGGAGTTAGACGGGCCGTTTCTTTTGAGTATCCCATAGTAGAGATGGTCTCTAGGAGCGCGGCTCTTGTCTTATCTTGAACCTCAGTTGGCATCGATTCCAGCCTCTTAATAATCTGTAGGAGAATTGAAACAGACTCACCCCTACGTTCAGGGAATAGAGCGAGGGCGTGAATCGCCTCTACCTGTTGGGGTTCTTGGGAACGCAGGGCAATCTCTTTTATTCTGTTTAATAACGATAACTTCTGTTCGCTGTTGAGCAGTTTGACAGCACTTGGGAGTAGTCGTAGCGCCTGCTCCTGCTCAGACGGTAGCGTGGATGATAGGAGCGTAGTGACCCGCTTTGCGAAGGATGGTATCGAGCGCACTAGGCAGGCCTGTTCTACAGGCTCAAGGCTATTAAGGGAGGTCGCCTGATTAAAAGCGGAGGCAACAGTTGTCTCAAGCGTTAATCCATCTAGAAGGAGACAAGCTTTTCCAAGAAGTGGGGCAAAAATTATATTTTTTGAGGGCTCCGCCGCTAAGCGCGCAAACTCTGGGATAAACTGCGCTAAGGCCTGTTTGCTTGGGAACGGTAGGTAATTAGCCAGCCGTTGTTGGGCTTGTGGATCGAGTGTAACAAGGAGATCGAGCAGAGTTCTTATACCGCGGCTGCCATCGGGATCTAGCTCTTTGAGAAATGGAGTAATCTTATATGCCTCACCCTCTTCAACGGTTGAGAGGTATTTGGCTATACGTGGTAGGGAGAGTACGACATATTCTTGTAGAAAATTTTGCGCTACCAACGGCTTAGCCCCAGGGAGTAGAGCAACAACGGTATCAATCTCCTGATCGGAGGGGTTGATGCCAGCTTTGTGAGCCTGCTCAGCGATTGATGCGGCGGACTCCTCAAGAGTAACCGCTATCTCATCACTGAGATTCTCCTGGCTATAGATCGAGGCCAGTTTAGGTGCAAAGGATAGTGCAGTTGCGCCGGCGTTGGAAAATAGCTCTAGTGCACACCGCTTTCCTAGCAATTCACGCTTAGCATCCATAGTTTGCCAGAGGGATCCGGAGATAAGCTCAGGCCCCTTGGCGCTGCCAGGAAGGATTACATCACCGCGATTATTTTGACCGGGTAGGTGCGCAAATGGCTCAGGAGCAGCTGGGGCCTGCGTATTTAGGGTGACAACTCGGGCCAGGAAGTCAAAGAGAGTCCGTTGCTCATCCTGAGATAGTTTAGAGAACTTATCCTTAGCAGCCTCGCAATCCTGGAAGATAATCTCTTCAATCCCACTTGCAGCATAGGATGGAGCAACGCTCAGAGCCGATATGATAGAGAGTAGTAGGGAGATTATTCGTAACGCCATGTTCCATCCCCATGCAATTCGAGTATATGTTCATGGCACCCCTTAAGATCAGTTGGGCTACCGGTGCTGACGTAGCGTTCAACTACGCTTGGCAGTAGGCTATATAGCTCCTCTTCGATCTCACGATCCATCGCCGTAGTAGCTTCGTCTAGAAAAACGATGCGTGGCTTGACAAGTAACATCCGTGCGAATGCTAGACGTTGTTGCTCCCCAGTTCCAAGTACGTTTGGCCAATCAAGGGTGGCATCAAGGCCACCGACACGATCGAACATCTCTCCGAGACGAACTTTTTTGAGTACGGCGATCAGATCTTTATCTAAAACGGATCTTCTTCTAAGGCCGTATGTAAGTTGGGAGCGTAGAGATCCAAGTACCATGTATGGGCGTTGTGGTAGAAAGAGAGCATCGCGTAGGTCTGGACGAATGACCTGCCCCCTGCCGGCATCCCAGAGGCCCGCGATAACGCGCATAATGGAGCTCTTTCCACTACCGCTCGGACCATAAAGTAACAACGAAGAGCTAGAGAATGAAAAGGTTAGGTTAGTAACTAGTGCTTGCTCACGACGTGGAGTCCAGATCGTAACAGACTTGAACTCAAGCGCAGAGCCGGTTGTAATCTTAATCCGCTCTCCCGCTGATATGGGGGTGTGGGCCTGGTCGAGGGCCTCTGAGAATGAGCCTAGACGGTTAATAACGGCGGCAAAGACACTAAGGTTGCCGAAGTGAATAACAACGATAGAGAGCGCATTTATGACGACACCAAAAGCAGCGGCAGCTTGAATGACCGCGCCGAATTCGATCTGCCCGTTAAAGAAAAGGGGCGCAACTAACACGGTCGGCAGAATGATTAGGATATAGTTATATCCGGTGGTAAAAAACTGCAGATTCCGGTTCCATTTGATGACCTCCAGGAGGTTGTTAAGAGCTTCTTTGAGGCGCTGACGGGTTCGTATGAACTCACGCGGCTCGCGACCATAGAAGGCGATAGATTCGGCGCTATCCCTGACGTTGATTAGTTTATAGCGGTAGTCGGCCTCTTTCTTAAGTTGGGCAAAATTGAGCACGATCAACGGTCGCCCAAGGTAGTACGTTACTATAGAGCCGACTATCGAATAGCCTAGCGCCGCAACAAAGAGTAGCCATGAGATCGACCAGAGCACGTATACGTAGAGAAAGATTTGAACGGTTGAGTTGAAAAGGATTAAGCAGAACATAAGGCTCTGCGCGCAGAAGGAGCGTACATCCCCCTCTATACGTTGGTCAGGATTATCGATATCACCCAGTATGTTAAGCTTATAGTAGGCGCGCTCTGAGAAGTACCGTGCCAGGAAGCGGTGGCTTAACCAACGACGCCACAAGAGGCCCAACCGTTGCTCCATGTATGAATAGTACACGATGATCGGCGTTGTAATAATAAAGGCCCCGATATAGTGCAGCAACTTCCAGTAAAATAGATCTGTATTCTTGGTCTGAAGCGCGGTCATAAAATCACGACCGATATAACTCATGATTACGCCGATACCGTTTGTGGTGAGCGAGAGCCCCAGCAGTAGAGCAACGAGGCCGGTCGCCTTCCAGCGCATCTCAGAGCGAAAAAATGGAGTTGCTAGTGAGATGAACCTACGAATAACGGTGCGATCAATATGCGTCATTAGTCACCTCGCAGAGACTACTGCTCAGAAGGTAGGTGGTGGGTGTTGCTAGAGTGAGTGGGTGATTCATCAGCTTTGAACGCTCTCCCCACTTACAATCGTTCGTTCATAATCAGCCCAAGCTGCCGAGAAACCGCGACCTGCTGCGCGTAGCTCAGGAAAGGTTCCGATCTCCTCGATACGGCCATCTCGTACATAGATAACCTTATCAAAAAGAGGCACTAAGGAGAGGCGATGGCACGCCATCATAACGGTTAATTTGCCAAACTCATGTAAGATCCCGGCGAAGATCTGTTTTTCCGTAAGGGGATCAAGGCTTGAAGTAGGCTCGTCAAGGAGTAATAGATCCTTGCCAGGTACGCGCAGAATTCCTCGCGCTAGTGAGAGGCGCTGACGCTCCCCGACGGAGATGTTTAAGCCGGCCTCCTCGAGGATGCTATCCCAGCCGTGTGGTAATTTCTGCAGGAGGTGGTCTATGCGACAGATCTCAAGGGCTCTTTGTAGCTGCTCGGTAGTAAAGTGTTCGCCGAAACTCAGGTTGAAATATAGACTCTCAGAGAAGATCTCAGGTTCCTGCGGAACGAGGATGCTGACTCCGGCAAGGTCCTCAATTGAGAAGATCGCTCCATCTGGGGTTGTTACCAACCCATGCTGAATCGAGAGCATGCCTGCCATGACCTTAAGTAGTGTAGACTTTCCGCCACCACTTGGGCCAACTAGCGCTATCTTTTCACCTTTGCTAATCGCCAACGAAATTCCGTCCAAGTTTGCAACATCACCACCGTATGAGAAGGAGATGTCGCGCATGGTCAGGCTTGACCAGTTTTTTGGCAGGGTGCTGGCGCGAACTGGGATTGTGAGATCGCCCGATTCAGTAATAACTGAAGAGGCATCGTCATAGGCGATCGCAGCTTCTATAATTCCTCCGTAATAGCCGGTAAATGAGCCGATCGCTGCCCAGATGCGGTCCAGATAATTAAGAAGAACGTAGGCCGTAGCGATATCGAAGGTAGTGCCAAGAGCTCTTTGGTTATTGAGATAAATAAATAGAGAGACCCCCATTACGAGGCTATAGCCGATGGCAATGGTGCCCCATTTTAGCTCTTGGTACTTCCAGATCTTTTGACTTAAGTTTAGACCCTCCTCACGTTGAGCTTTCAGATAGCCAACGGCTGGAGTTTCGAGGTGCAGGGTTTTAACTGTGATAATATTAGAGAGGTAATCAACGCTGGTGCGATTTAGGCGATCGTTAAAGCGGTTGTTTCTGCGGATATTCTTTGTGAGTCTGGCGTTAAATAGGATCATCACCACTATCGTAACGAATCCCATCAAGATAACGGTGATGGCGACCTCGAAATCAAGCACGAAGATTAACATCGCAACGACTACGAACTTCATAACGCCATCGATAATCTGCCAGGTATAGTTTGCGATTACCGATTCAACCGCTCCGACTGAACGATTAAGGCGACTTAGATTCTCTCCGGTATGGTGATAGACATGCCACTTAAGGGGAAACCTTATCAGGGCACTAAAGACCTCTTCTAGCTTCCTGAATCGGCTTGTATAGGCTGTCAGGCCTTTAAGGTAGCTACCGTAGTGATGGGAGAGGGCGTAGGCCATCTTGAGTCCAACGAATAACCAGATGCCGCGCATCGCAGTTGCTAAGGACTCTGGAGATAACCCCCCAGTTACGACGGCCTGCAGGATCTCTCCGATTGCCCAGGGCACCATCAGGTCGAGGGAGTACGCGATGATAAAGAGTAAGATAAAGGCAAAAAATCTTGTGCGATCGCCAAGGGTAGATTCCCAGGTAGCGATGGTCAGCCGCTTAATGGAATGAGACACAGAGGGGGTAGTGGGTCGGTGGCGGTTCATACGCTATAGCTCCTCCCGAAAAAAGCGCCACACAATATCATGTGGCAATTTTTTTGGTTTGAGGAGCTATAGTTCTTGTTTTGTCCTGCATCCGAGCGACAATGGCGCGGTTTCTCCGGACAAAAATATGTTACAGATTTAATCGCACGCGCCATATGAATAAAAAGGGAGCTTAAAAAGTTGTGCGACTATAGCAAAACAGAGCGGCAGTGTCTTGCGGCTTGAACGTCACTTAACGTTACGCTGTTACTAGCTTTTATACCATTTTGATGCTTCCCCTGCTCAATAAGTACCCCCGTAACACCTTAGTGGTGGGATTGATAAAGGGATGCCTACGACTCGGTTTGATCTAAGAGAAAGATGTTTGTTTTTAACGCTTTTGTGACCCAAACGGGGGCCCAAACGGGGGCCCAAACGGGGGTGTAGGACGGTAGGTATGAAAGAGAGCCAACGATGCTACGATCACCAGTATGTTAGCCATTACGAGGTGGGTAATTTTAAGCCAGGCTGGCGCTAGTAGGAGTAACGTAGCTGTTCCTATCAGAATAGCGGCGTAGGTGGTGTATCCGAGGCGATTGAACCAGAGGCGAGCTTGCTGTGATGGGGCGGCGGCCTTAATGCTTGAGATAAAGTATGGCACTATGAGCAGAAGAGAGAGCGCTAATATGGGATGCAGGATCCTTAAACGCAGAGCAGGATGTGCCGTAGGTGCTAGATCTTTTCTCAGTCCTAAGATGAGCGAGAGTGAGGGAAAGAGGTGCGAGGCGAGAGCTGCGATAGCGCCACTCGTCATTAAAAGTAGCAGGGCGAGTATTGCTAAGACCCCAAGTTTTTTAAGCTCTGAACTGATAGGGCGACGTGCTCGATCGCCGTAGCGAAAGCTCTCTGCTGCCATAACGGCGCAGAAAAGAAGGAACGAGGTGTTGATCAGATGTAGCGGCATTACAAGCATCCGTACAATCTCAGTACTTTCATCTACTAGCTTCATTGTAACGAGCTGTCTTCCGATCAAGGCCTCGGTCAGGGTAAATACGAGCACCAATATTGACCATAGGCGTGCAGGGTGTCCGCGCGAAAAAATACAGCGTGAGCAGATAATTAGCGCTAGCACCAAGAGGCCATAGAGCGCCGTCGAGTAGCGGTGCAAAATCTCTATCCAGGTTTTAATCGGAGCGTTCAATGGCACGGCCTGCCCGTTACAGAGCGGCCAGTCTTCACCACACCCAGCACCCGATCCAGAGATGCGCACCCAGGCCCCCCACGCAACAACCACCACCGTGTAGATAACTAGCAACCAGGCGAAGTAGTAACTGCGCGAGTAAGGTGTTATTTGAGGGAGATCTTTCATAGAATCCTAGCGTACATGCCCGAGCAGAGCCTTGGCCTCTTTAGGTAGCGCAATCCAGGCCCGTTTTGAGATACGCGCGTCGGAGACCATCGCCTGAAACATTGGATCGGCATCACTTAGGGTAATGACCTGGCCATCATCGAGTTGGACCAACATCGATTGGCGGGTGTCTCCGGAATGCACATCGGCGGTGGTAATAGTATGCAGATAGTAGCGTGGATCTAAGCCGAGTTTTTCGAGGCAGGCGCGTGCTGCGACAAGTAGCGCCTCCATGTTGGTGTGACTAGTACATCTAATAGTCTTAAAGAGACGACGGTGCAGGAGGCGCTCGCTTAGATCCTTCAGTATAGCATCAGAGCCCTGAGACCAGCGACATAGATGGTAGCGCCACCACGATTCACGCATCTGAAAGATAGTATCGGCTCGCAGCTCTGCTACTGTTTTGGCGGCAAGCACCTGTTGCATGATATCATCTGCGAACTCAAGGGTCGGTCCAAGATCGCGCGCCCTTTGAACGATAGCTTGGTTTATTACATCGGCTGCCAGCAGAACACGGTGCTGATATATCTGCCGGTACATGGCGTGGCGTGAGACCATAAAGTGCATCATTGCATCGAGACGGTTCTCCATCAGGGCGAGCTGCTTGTCGGCTGTAATAACGATCGAATCAACTAAGGCGGCTATATTATACTTGCCGTAGCTAACCCCGGCCAGAACGCTATCAACCGTTGACCAGTTACCTCGGTCAACGTTCCAACCACCACCTGAGATTATCTGCCAGGCCCAGGCCGGCACATCCTCCGACTCGCTTAATATAGAGATCACCTTTGAGCGCAGATCTGGAGCGAACGAATCTAGCAGAGCTCCGATTTCAGGGTCCTGCTTTAGGACAAGCTCGCCCAGGGCTTCATGCTCATCCGGTTGACATGGAAACCAGGTCTTAAAGGCCGTATGAGAGCCGGGGGCTATGTGGCCAACGTCGTGTAGTAATGCGGCGACTAAGATCGCCGCTTTATAGAGCTCTACGTCTTTTGGGTAGCGCGAAGCAAGTTTTTCAAGAACCAACTTTGCTAGATATGCGACTCCCAGACAGTGACCGAAACGTGAATGCTCCGAGAACATATAGACTAGGCGTGTATTGGCCGTTTGACTAATGTCGCGTAACCTTTGAAACCAGCACGTATCGATCAGATTAAGGATTAATCTCTCAGCGGGATCCTCTGGTGAAAATGAGACCGAGGGGTGCACTACATCTGCGAAGGTTATATCGTTCATACGGGCTACCTTTTATCTGAATCTATCTCAGGAACAGGACGCTGAGAAACTACGGTTATTCCGAAGCTTGTTAAACCTGCTAGCAAACGCGAGCTGGAGGAGAGCACCTCTATCTTTGAGATCCCGAGGTCTCGTAAGATCTGCGCACCAACTCCGTATTCTCGCATCATATTGGCTGAACGTGGGTCGGAGCCACTATTTGAGAGGGTCTGCACCTGTCCGCTTTTATCGTTAAGGAAGGGACGCCTAAGGTAGAGCAAAACACCGCAACCCCGTTCATTTATAGCGCTTAGAGAGCGGTGCAGCAAGGTTCTAGAGGAGGGTGCTCCAGCACTATCGCCACCACCAAAAACATCTGTAACGGTGCTCTCAACCTGAACCCTAACGAGAACCGGACAAGCCTGAGTAACATCTCCCTTGACCAGGGCGATATGCTCAACATCGTGTATGCGCGAACGGTAGACGATAGCGCGCAGCTCTCCTGCCTGAGTTGTGGGGAGCAGCGCCTCAGCGGCGCGCGTTATAAGGGGCTCCTTGTTAAGTCGGTATTCGATCAGATCGGTTAGCGTTATGATGGGGAGTTGCTCACGGTATGCAAGAGCCGGAACTTCAGAAAGTGGGAGCAGATCGCCGCGCGCGTCAAGAAGATCCATAAAGAGCGCAGCATCGGTATAGCCAGACATTGTGACTAGATCAAGCGCCCCTTCTGCTATAGCGCTCTTAACTAAAACGCCGCCTTCGCGAGCTTCAACCGGAAAGATGTGCCCCGGTTTCACGAGGTCACGGGGTTGAGGATCTTTGCCTCCAAGCACCCGCAAAGTTGCAGCTCTATCTGCTGCGCTGATACCGGTTGAGATCCCGTGTCGTGCTTCAACTGAGGTGTAGAGCGCAAGCCCACCCTGATTTTGAAGAGCGGGTAGGGGTGAGGGGAGAGCAGGTCGCGCCATCGATTGAAGCATAAACGCGCTGGCTCGCTCAGGTGATAACGAGACAAAGGTAAGTCCAGCGCTCAACGTTATGGCACGATTAACCACGCTAGGTGAGATCTCATATGCTGGAGCGATCAGAGCTGAACGTGGGGTTGGGGTTCCTGTATCGTCTATAAGGATTCCAAGACTGGTTGCCTTAAATTGCTCTAAAAACTGGGGAAGTAGCGTCATCCTTCGATTACACCAAACTTTGCCCCTACTGTCACGGGCAGGGTGGGCCCACTAAAACCTACAGATATGGCAATAAATGACATGGCTAACTACCTGAATAGTATGAGGCAAAGTCGGCTTTGAGATAGTGTTTAAGGTTTCCACCAAAGGGGTCGAAGATATTCTTAGGCCAAGGAAGTCCTCACCAAGTAGTTCTAGTAGTTCAGGATGTGGTGTAAACATGGAAACAGAAGTAGTTGAAGTTGATCTCTCCAGTCAGGAAGGATTGGAGCTAGCAATAATTAGGGCGCGGCGTACAGCGTTCGTTGCCCGTTTTATAGTTTTGCGAGAATCAAAACGAACCAGAGCGCACCGCGCCATCGAGTTGATGGAGTGGGGGAACTTTACAACGGTAGAGGAGCTCGCAACCCGATTCCGCGCAGCCTTTGTCGCAAACGGGGACAATATGGTGCCCGTTGATCGCGATCTACGGCGCGCATTCGCGCACTCTCATCGCTCCCTTAAGTTCTTTGTCACAGAGTATTCGCTGCGGTCGACGCGCGACTTTATTGAGGCGTTAGAGGATTACGAGCGCTCAAATGAACTTCTTTTTGGATTAGAGGATCAGCCCAAGCCGGGTGGTTGGCGGTTGCCGCAAGAGCTAAGAAAGTTAAAGCAGGCTAAGGGCGTGATTCCTACCAAGAGGGGCGCAAAGAAAGATGGCGCGTCGCAGCGTCAGTAGGGGGAGCGTTTAGTTATTGGATGCGCCGATTTAGCTACGATCTTATTAGAACAACGCGTAGATAAAGGGCGATAGTGCCGAACCCTGCGTAGTTACTAGCAGTAGTCCTACTAGCAGAAACACTACCACCATTGGAACTAGCCACCACGCTTTTCTCTCGATCAGAAGCTGAAAGATCTGACGAATTGTATCTGTCCTACTCATATCTATCCTATCGGTGTGGTTCAAAGTTGCTATAACACTCGCCCTGCAGAGAAGCTGTCCTAGCGCTCCGGCGACTACGCAGCAACCCTGCCCTCAAGCTCATCATGTAACGGCTCAGGCGAGAGCTCCTTAACAATCTTATCAACTTCTTCGATTAGAGACCCGATCGCGTATGCCCATACATACTGCCCAGCTTTATTGCCAGTTAGAACCTCGGCGATCTCGCTCTTTTCCTGAATGCGGTGTTTGATAAAAAGCTGCTTACTATCTGTAAGAAGAACCATATCGCTTGGATTTTTGTGAAGCTTCGGGAGACGCTTTCTTAGGTAGTCGATACCACGACGGAAGCGATTTACCGGAAGACCCTCACGCTTCATGCGGAAGAGCCAGCACAAAAGGATTAGATCCGCATACGAGTACCTGGGACGGCCACGACTTTTGGTCTTGCCGGAGGTCGGTACAAGATTAGTGCGTGCGTAGTAATTCAACAGGGCTAGACCGATCTTCTCGTTTCCACCGGTTAGCGTGCGCAGGATCTCCTGCACCTGTTTAGCCGTGAATTCCCTGTCTAAAATGTGAACACTCATCCTCTGGCTCCTGAACAGCCGGTTACAACTTTATACTGCCAAAGTTACTACAAGCATCTTTAAGTAACGGTACAGCGCAGCTCGGGTTGGTGTCAATCTGGATTGTGCAGCGCAAGGGGGCTTTGCCGTGAAAATGCGAGCAAAGATGCTCAATAAGCTATTAAGGAGAGGTAGTTGCAGTAGCTGGCAGGGCCGAAATAATGGGAAATAATCCAAGCGCAATTGGAACCTCGTCTCGACCCGCAAAGTTTTCCTCACGAACCGCGCCCGCATGCCCGGGAATCTCACCAGCAAGATAGAGCTGAGAGGAGCCGCCGCCGTCAAGGTTCAAGGCATCGAGGCATTCAACAGCAGGGCTTAAGAGCAGATTTTGCAATAGCGGAAGCGATGAGCCAAATACCCCTGCGGTAACACGGTACAGCACAATCCGACCCTTGCTATCTAGGCATACGCCCGAGAGATTAGTTCTAAATGAGGACTCCTTAAGACCAGGGACTATCTGACCCTGAGAGATCAGGCGTGGCCCCGCCTGCGCTGCTTCAACAACCCCATTGATTGAAAAGGTATCGCGGTGAGTAATGCCGACCCCCTTAGAGGTAGCAAAGAGGATCCCGGTTAACGTCCCACCTCCACGGTGAGCCTTCTGGTGAATTATCCCTCGACTGATTACGACCCCAAGGGCTTTACCCTGTTCGTCAAAGAAGTTTGAATTTATACAGACTGAGGCCCCTGCAGCTCGGCAGAGAGAACGAATTGTGGCGTGCTTCCAGCCGTACTCCGAGGCCCGTATCGTCTGTAGATTAAATCGTTGCAAGGCAGATCGAACCAGGACTATCGAGGCTGAAAAAACTGAGTCCTGATTAAGCTTTCCTGTTGCTTGCTCAAGATCGTCCCCGATCTTTTCCCATGCAAGCTGCGGGGCCTCTGCTCGGAGAAGAGATGGCAGTGCGCAAAATACCAGAGAGATACAGCAGATGAGCCAAGATATCGCTCGAACTGCATGTATCATCAACATAAAGATACCCCGTTACTGATGTTCAGCGGGCTGCGCGCTAAGGCGCGCTTGCCTATTAGAAGTCCCTTCAAGTAAGCCTCTCTCAATAGATGCAGTGATTAACTTAGAAAACTCATCCTTAAATTTGCTGGTAAAGCTACGCACAGGCATAGCGATCGAATCGCCGAGGAAGCAGATAGTATGACCCGCTATCTGACTGCAGATCGTCTCAAGAAGCTCAAGGTCTCCTGGTAAGCCATTACCATCGACCATGCGCTGAAAGATCTTTTCAACCCAGTGGCCTCCCTCACGGCAGGGGGTGCACTGACCGCACGATTCATGAGCATAGAAATGGGCTAGGTTCAGAATAGCATCTGCCATATCAACTGAATCATCCATAACGATTACCCCACCTGAACCAAGAAAGGTGCCGAGCTTGCTCCAGCCCTCATAGTCCATGGTGGCGCCCTCAATCTCATCTGCGCGTAACACCGGCACCGACGATCCTCCCGGGATAACGGCCTTTAACTTTGCGCCGTTGAGCATTCCGCCACACTCCTCTTCAAGAAAACGCGTGAAGGGATAGCCCATCTCTATTTCGTATACGCCCGGTTTATTAATGTGTCCTGAGGCGGATACGAGCTTAGTGCCCTTTGATTTCTCTGTGCCGATCGCCGCATACGCCTCTGCCCCGTTATTGAGGATCCATGGAACCGCGCAGAAGGTTTCAACGTTGTTGAGGATCGTTGGTGAGTAATAGAGCCCCATCGTTGCCGGAAAGAATGGGGGCTTTAGGCGAGGCTGCCCTTTTTTACCCTCCAGCGATTCTATTAGTCCGGTCTCCTCGCCACAGATATAGGCTCCAGCGCCGCGGTGCACGACAAGGTGTAAAGAGTAACCACTTCCAAATATATTATCTCCAAGGTAACCCTTGGCATAACACTCATCGACAGCTTGTTTTAGCCTTGTGTATGGGAATGCGTACTCACCCCTTATATAGACGCACATCCAATGGCTCTGAACGGACCAGGCGGCTATCATCATACCCTCGATCACCGAGTGTGGTAGACGCTCCAGTAGGAGCCTATCTTTAAAGGTCCCGGGCTCGCTCTCATCCGCGTTGCAAATGATGTAGGTAGGTTTGCCCGTATTGCGCGGAACAAAGCTCCATTTCTGTCCAGCAGGAAACCCTGCACCGCCGCGACCCCGCAAACCAGATCTCTTGACCTCATCTATTACTGCCAACGGGTCGGTGGTCAAGGCCTTGCGAATAGCTGTATAGCCACCACGAGACTCGTAGCCTGTTATGGTGTGTTGATCGGGTTGATCTATGTGCTCTAGAAGGATCTTACGGTGTTGTCCCACGCGATGGTCTCACTTATTAAAAACGTAACTACCAGTTGTTACGACAACTTGGAGCATGTGCGCATCTCTATGAGCAAATGATAGTAGAAGCTGAGCCGCGCTGCAACGAGGAGTGTCTCAATAGCAGTGTCTCAATAGCTTAGTCTACTGAGCCACTACTGTTACGTAGGCCTTATCTTGAGCATCGAACTCAGGGGTATCGACCGAGAACTCGGTTGCATTCGGTTGATCTGGGTCGTCAACATCTGGGTCGACCTCTACTAGCCCATCTGAGATCGCATCGATGCCCTCCAGTTGAAGAACAACGGTACCTGACTCCCCTTCGTACGGCTTCCCACCGCGACGAAAGGATGACTGTGGGATATAGAATACCAGGTACATCTCGTTATCGGTAGAGGATTGGTTGACCGTCGGTGTAAGATCTATCTCCTTCGTTTCTATTAGGAGAAAGGCAGATGAGGCAACGTATTTAAGCCCTTCCGGATAGCGAAACTTAAGCGCTATGCCGTTCTCATGAACATTGGAAAGCTCTGCAGAGAGCTCTATTCTATCCCCCGAATCGATCTCAGATGGCTGTAAGCTAATGGAGACGTTAGCCGCTCCAACAAAGGAGTCATCGCTACCACCGCCCCCACCACAACTGCTAAGAGTAAGAGCGAGCATGGAGGCAACGCAGAGGGCTAATAAGCTAGATGGTTTCATAGTGTTCATATGTATAGTTTTCATATGTATAGTGTTCATGTGGGTTTAGCGCTAACTACCCTAGATCTATAGAGGGTTTAACTACCAAGCGCCAGTCGTTAAAATTGGACACTATTGAATTGTAGTCAGTAGCTGATTATCTAAGCCCCTGATAAGCTTGCCTGGTAAATAAAGGAGTGTCCTGTTTTTTGACTTAGCCACCCCTAGGCCTGTATCTTCTGGAGGGCCGGCAGATAGTTATAATCTTTTGCCTAGGCCAGTCTTTAATAAAGTCTTGGTCTTAATGGTATGTGCAGCCTACAGGAAGGTTTGCCCGAAAACCTATTTATTTTAGTGAGAAGTGATGTCTCAGCTTGCTGTAAAGAAAGAAGCTCTGCCGGTAACTCCGGAGCCCGTAGTGCCAGAAACGGTACAGATCGTTGCCCAACCCGTAGCGCCTTCATCCTGGTGGCGTAGAGAGGTTACACTTATCAGTCTTGTTACAGCGATTCTCTCCGTAGGCTATGCATACGCATTCTATAAAAGCATAGGTCAATTTTGGTTTCATCCGCACTGGACTACAGATGATGCCTTGCAACAGGTCTATCCATTTCATGAGGTAGCTCACCCCGGACTCTTCGCCGGTGATATCATTACCGATGTTATGAAGGGCTACCTGGCGCCTCTGCATTACTGGATCAGTTACGGTATAACGATGCTGACCGGCGATCCGATCATGATGTCTCACTGGGTTATGTTAATTCAGGTGGTGTTGACGGTTGGATTCTTCTTTGCGGCGATTCGAGCTGCCAGCAGCACCGTACCCGCCTTACTTGGAGTCACCTGGTTATTACATGATCGTAATCTGATGCAACGACTGACCGCAGGCTTGCCGCGTGGTTGGGCTGCGGTAATCTTAACGGCCTTTCTTTACTTTGTTTTGAAGGGAAATCACATCGCCATTCTGGGGACGCTGCTTGCTGGCTGTATGCTGAATCCCCCGGCAACCTTAGTGGTAGCCTGTGCTTACGGATTGCTTTTGATTTGGCGCGTAGCATCTGGTCGGGGATCGGTTCGCACCAGCGCGTGGAAGAAATTAGTCTCATATATTTGCATCTCCCCACTCTTTGCAATCATAACGCTCATAGTTGTTCATAGGCCGGCTCATATCGGTCAGATGGTGTCGTTTGAACAGGCCACACAGATGCCGGAGTTCTCCCGTCCACGGGGGCGGTTTCCATTTGTTCCGCTTAATCCGGCAGCGGAGGAGATCAGGGTAGTTGGTCTTGAGGCCTTTATAGGACGCTTCTACAATCCGCCTGCCTCGATTCGTAGCAATATGCCGCTTCTCGTCTTTGGTGGATTAGCTCTTTTGGCCTGTGTTGGATTAGTGCGTCGTCGAACTACCGTTCCTGCGGAGCTAGTTACCTACGGTATCGCAGCGGTTGTTGTATATTTACTCTCTCGTCTCTTAGCATTCAGGTTGTATGTCCCCAACAGGCACCTACAGATCCCCCTTGCACTCTTCTTTATAGCGGCTTTCTGCATAGGATGTTGGAAGGCATTCCACCGAGGAAGTGATGATACCGCAAGCTTGGATGGATCTTTGCGCGATAGCCGTCTGCGCTACAGCTGGGGCAGTTTCATGGCACTCGCAGTTGTTACCACGGTCGTTTTTATCGGCTCTAACTGGGGATTGCGAGGGGCAGCAAACTTTAACTATCCCTCTAACAAAAAGGGTATGGTCTTTGAGTGGATTAAGCACAATACGCCACTTGAAGCTGTCGTTGCTGGTCATCCAACCCATATCGACGGTATTTTTCTCTTCGGAGCTCGTCGTGGATATATGACGACAGAGACGGGGCACCCGTTCTATGCGCGATACGCCGCAGAGGTGCGCCGTAGAAACGAGATCTCGTTGCGTGCGCACTACGCCAGCTCGCTTGAGGAGCTCGTGAGCATCCTGGAGCCTGAGGGGGTTACATATTTTGTCTTTAGGCGGGAGGACTTCCGCGCAGAAACGTTGCCGAAGATTAAGTTTTTTCCGCCACTTGATATCCTAATGAAGGATCTTGGCTCTCGGCCAGTTGATCAGTACGCATATGCGCAGCTTCCAAAGAGCGTAGATACCGAGCACTACCCCTTCATGCCATTTAAGGATGACCAGTCAGTTGTGATAGATGTTCAGGCCCTCAAGAACTATTTGCAGGAGAGGGGCTGGATAGCTCCACAAGCGCAAGGCATCAAGGCCTTGCGACAACTGCAGCTCTCACCAATCGCTCCTGATAGCGGCGCGATCGCAGCGGTGCCGGCGCATAGAAATAACAAGGTTGCCGGATAAGTATAGGTAATTATGATAGGTTCAACGTTTCTTAGGGGCGCTCTTCTTTCAATCTGTACCGTTATCGTAGCGATGTTCGTAGCTTCTAAGTTGCAAACCACCGCATGGAATGGACAACAAGCGGTAGATCTTGTCGATAGAGGTCTTTACGTTGATGGCTGGCTAAAGGATCAATCAACTCTAACGATCGAGGGCTTCTCTACTGTTGCTAATAAGCTAAAGCTAACTTTCAATCCGTTGTGGTTGATTCCAAATGAGGCTCCACGTGTAGCGGTTTCCCTGTGTAACGGTCCGATCTCTGAACTTACTATTAAAGATGCCACTCCAAATTATTTTTCAATTCCTACGGGGTGTTCGCCCTTGGTTGTAAAGATGACAGCGCTTAACTCGTTTAGCCTGCTGGAGGGTCGAAGTAGTAGAATGGTAGGGGCGCAACTGCTGAATGTTGCAATCAGCTCTCCGTTTAGATTTGCGATCGTTTCGTTCCCGCAGTTCCTTAAGATATTTTCGGCGGTAGGATTACTAGTAATACTTACGCTGTGTGCCGTAGGGCGAGGTCGAAGGTTGTCAACGATCGCCGCTTTGGGCGTTCTAGCGACGACGACTGTAATCGTTAAATTGTCAGACGTTCAGGCGCATAAATTTCAGCCGTTGTGGATCGTTTTTGCGGCGTTGCTGGCTGGTACGGCGCTACTGCCAGTGACCTCTCGTCAAGATCAGGTGCAAAGATCTGCCTCAAAGATCTGGCTATATGCCATCGTCGTATTTGGAGCTTTTCTGCGATTCTATAGCATCGATTTTGGATTGCCTGCTAACTTTCATCCCGATGAGGTTCCAAAGGTTAATGCTATCATGCGGATGGTTGAGCAGAACTCATGGAACCCGCAGTACTTTCTCCATCCTTCACTACTACTCTATACCACATACATGATGAACTGCGTGTTGCAGGCGATCGGGGTTGAGGGAAGCTTTAGAGAGACTGCATTTCTGGCCGGAAGGTTCGTCAGCGCCATTGCAGGCACCCTCTCTATAGCGCTGACGTATGAGGTAGGACGGCGGCTTATTTCACGCAACGTGGGGCTTTTAGCTGCCGGACTTTTAGCGATCATCCCGCTGCATGTGACCTGTAGTCGCTACCTAAAAGAGGACGCGCTTTTAACGTTTCTGGTACTTTCCTGTGTTGTGACTACCCTAATAGCTGTCCAATCAAAGAGAAGGTGGATGCTAGTGCTCGCGGGCTTACTCGCAGGCTTTACTGCGGGAACTAAGTATTCCGGCATCTTGCTGGCTGTTGTTCCGGCCTCTGCGCCGTGGATCGCCTCTAGAGATTGGAAGCCTGACTGGAAGTGGGTTCCATGGGCGCTTGCTGCGCTGGCGATAGCCCCAATAGGGTTTCTCTGCACAACTCCATTCGCACTGTTGGATTACGCCAAATTCATTAAGGACTTCGGCGTTGAATCACGGCATATGCAGACCGGACATACAAATTCTATCGATGCGTGGTCTCAGTTATGGATGTACCACTTCTCGCGCAGTATCTGGGTAGGCATGACCCCCATGCTAGCTGTGGGTTCTGTTATTGGTCTCGGATACCTGCTCAGGAGGAGACGTATCGAGGATCTCTTGCTAGTTGGCCTGGTCCTACTCTTCTATCTACCAGCGGAGTTCGTTAAGGCTAAACCCGCCCCGCAGCCTGAGCGTTACATTATGCCCTGCTTGCCATTTCTTGCGATAGCACTCGCGCAGGTTATTCGTGCGCTCGGTAGAACTATATCACCAAAATACGGAGTTGCCTTGTTTGCAACAGCTCTGCTTGCCGCGCCGTTATACCGCACGGTTGCGCTCGCTAACGATGTTGGAAGTGATACCCGCGATCAGCTTGCACTCTGGATGCGAGATAATCTGCCGGCGGGCACAAAGGTTCTTATGGACTGGAAGCCGTACTGTCCGCGCCTTGATGGCGAACATTTTGCGGTTGAGCATATTCCACGGGCCCATATCATATCGGAGCTTGATCCTAAGCTGTTGCGCGAGTCCGGAGCTGACTACATGGTGCTTTCAAGCCTCTTCTATGCACGTTATTTTAACCAGCCGGAGTCCAATCCAGCTCTTCGACAACGTATCAAGGATGTTTTTGATAGTGTGCCGGTTGTAGCTCAGTACGCGGCCCCCGCCGGCACCTATGGATTCCACAACCCTGTCCTTACTCTGTTCAGTCTTAAGAAGGAGGACTTCGAGCGCCTTGATGGTGAGCGCAAGCGCAAGCGTCTGGGTGAGCTAACCCAGACGTCAAACGATATGCGTGCTCAGAGAAAGTGGTGACCACCAGGAGCTAATTGTAGCTCACGTTAATATCAACATAGCCATGTGTTAGATCGCATCCCCAGGCGGTTGCGGAGCCCTTGCCTAAATTGAGGTCTAGCCGAATAGGGATCTCGCGAGCTGACATAAGCTTTCTAATTTTTTTGCGATCGTGCGGCACCAACTCTCCGCCCCGCATAATTGGAGCACCTGCGAAGGTAAGATCTACCTTACGGGGATCGACCTTGAGGGTAGGATCCTTTCCTGCAGCCGCCAACACCCGCCCCCAGTTCGGATCAGCGCCGTGGACCGCCGTTTTTACAAGGGGAGAGTTAGCTATATTCTTAGCTATCAGCCGCGCATCTTTTTGATTGCGAGCCCCAACAACCTGCACCTCAATTAGTTTAGTTGCGCCCTCTCCATCGGCTGCTATCAATTTAGCCAGATGCTGACAGGCCTTTGTAAGTAGTGCTAGGAAGTTCTTCTTAGCAGCAGTAGATGAGATCTTTTTACCGGTTTCTCCGGTCGAGAACACCATGACCATGTCGTTGGTGGAGGTGTCGGTATCGACCGAGGTCATATTAAAGGAGTCATCAACCGCCAGCTTGAGAAGGGCCTTAAGCGTTGCGCTGTCGATCTTTGCGTCAGTAACGAGGAATCCTAGCATGGTAGCCATATTAGGGGCGATCATGCCCGAGCCCTTTGCAAATCCAGCTATGGTGATGCGCTTTCCCGCAACTAGTCCGCTTGCAAAGACCTCCTTTTGAGTGAGATCCGTAGTCAAGATAGCTTTAGCTGCTGCATCTCCATCCCGTTGCAGGGGATTAGAGAGGAGGGTATGGAGCCCAGCGCGAAGAGTATCCATTGGAAGGGGCCTTCCTATAATGCCGGTCGATGATACGGCTACCTCGTGGGCCTTTAGGCCCAGCAGTTTGGCGGCTATGGCGGCGGTTTCCCGAGCATTTTTCAGTCCGGACTTGCCGGTGGCAGCGTTCGCATTGCCTGAGTTTACGATTAGCGCCTTTACGGTTCCACGGGCAAGCGCCTGCTTTGTGACGATTAATGGAGGGGCTATAAAGGCGCTTTGCGTGAATACACACGCGCTTCCGTAGGCATTTGGAACAAATATGTAGGCTAGGTCCCTCTTGCCGTTTGTTTTGATTCCAGCAGCGATGCCCGCTGCGTAGGTGCCCTTAAGAGATGTGATCGTTTTTTTCATAAGTCGTGTGAGTAACATATAGGGGTTTATGCGCAACCCCCTTTAAGGATAGATAGGCAGCAAGGAGGCGTCGCAACCCTTTGATCTCCTTAGGCAGTTCGGCTATGATCCAACTCTAGTTTGGATTGAAGGTGTTAGTTGGGTGGTCGTTGCCGGTCAGCCCATAATTGCCGATTTGATGCCTGTAGTTAATAGGGTGCGACTGTTTTAAGCATGTCGCAGACTTAGTTTGAGGAGAGGCCTCTGCTCAAAATGAACGTTGTGGAGATAATCACATGAACATAGCGGTGGTAGGAACGGGTTACGTAGGCTTAGTTGCTGGAGCGTGTTTCGCAGAGATGGGCAACGAGGTTGTGTGCGTTGATGTTAACTCCAAAAAAGTTACTGCGCTACAAAACGGAGAGGTGCCTATATTCGAGCCAGGCCTTGAGGACCTCGTCAGGAGTAACGCTAAATCTGGGCGCCTTACATTTACAAACTCACTGCACGATGCAGTGCAGGTTTCAGACGTTATCTTTATCGCCGTTGGAACTCCTCAGGATGAGGATGGCTCAGCCGATCTTACGCATGTGCTCGCGGTAGCCAGTGGCATAGGCGAAAGCATGAATGCGCCGAAGGTGGTCGTTGATAAATCTACGGTCCCGGTTGGAACTGCGGATCTAGTTAAGGCCGCAATCGAGAAGGTTGCTAAGTATCCGGTCGATGTTGTGAGCAACCCTGAGTTTCTCAAAGAGGGGGCAGCTATCGACGATTTTATGCGGCCTGATCGGGTAGTTGTTGGAGTGGCTAGTGAGCACGCAGCAAACGTAATGCGCGAGCTCTATCGCCCATTCGTTCGCACCAATAATCCGATCCTTATAATGGATATTCGTTCGGCTGAGATGACCAAGTACGCAGCCAATACGATGCTTGCACTCCGTGTGTCGTTTATGAACGAGATTGCGAACCTGTGTGAAGGGGCCGGGGCTGATATAAATAAGGTTAGAGTTGGTATCGGAACCGATTCTCGCATCGGCATGAGCTTTATCTTCCCGGGTATTGGATATGGAGGATCCTGCTTTCCTAAGGATGTGCAGGCCCTGATTAAAACCGGCAAGGATCACGGTATTGATCTGAAAATTGCGCGCTCGGTTGAGGATGTAAATAAGAGCCAGAAGATGCTGATGGTTCGTAAGATCATAGAGCACTACCGCAGTGAGGATCTAGCCGGTAAAACCTTTGCAGTCTGGGGGCTCGCCTTTAAGCCTAAGACCGACGATGTGCGTGAGGCGCCGGCTCTTACGATCTGCAGCGAGCTTGTTAAGCGTGGGGCGCGTGTGCGTGTCTATGACCCCGAAGCGAACGACACATTCAAAGAGAAATTTGGGGCGCACAGTAATCTAGAGTGCGTTAAGGATAACTACGAGGCGCTTAAGGGCGCAGATGCCCTAATAGTGTGCACGGAATGGAACGCATTTCGTCAGCCGAACTTTAAACGCATTAAGCAAGAGTTGGTGAAGCCGGTTGTGTTTGATGGGCGAAATATCTACGACATCGCAGATATGCGTTCGTACGGATTTACTTATTACAGCGTAGGACGACCGAGTGTGACTCAAGGATAGTCGCATTTTGGTAGGGCAGCTTGTTTATATAATGAAGAGGAGACGGGTATGGCGCGTATAGTTATTACCGGAGGAGCGGGGTTTATAGGGTCGCACCTTAGTGATGTTCTCCTGGCGCAGGGCCACGAGGTTATTGCTATTGATAACCTATTTACCGGCACTAAGCGTAATATGACGCACCTGCGAGATCACGCAAATTTCGAATTTATGCGTCACGATGTAACCGAGCCTGTTCTGATCGAGTGTGATCAGTTGTACCACCTGGCATGCCCGGCCTCCCCAGTGCATTACCAGTACAATCCAATTAAAACTATCAAGACCAACGTGATTGGTACCATCAATATGCTTGGTGTTGCGAAGCGCACACACGCCCGGTTCCTTCTGGCATCGACCTCCGAGATCTACGGAGATCCGCTAGAGCATCCACAGGTGGAGTCGTATTGGGGCAATGTCAACCCGATCGGGCCCCGCAGCTGTTATGATGAAGGCAAGCGTGTTGCGGAGACCCTCACCATTAACTACCGCGAGCAGGGTGGGGTCGATACACGCATCGTGCGCATCTTTAACACCTTTGGCCCCCGCATGTTGTTTAACGATGGGCGTGTTGTTTCCAATTTTATCCTACAGGCGCTCAAGGGGGATGATATTACGGTGTACGGAGAGGGACTACAGACCCGATCCTTCTGTTACGTTGATGACCTTGTGTCTGGCATCGTTGCGACTATGAATCGGGATGGTTTTAGCGGACCAGTGAATCTAGGTAATCCGAATGAGATGACTATAGTTGATTTGGCCAAGAAGGTTATCGCCCTTACCAGCTCAAGTTCAAAGATCGTGCAGCGTCCGCTGCCGAAGGATGATCCGACACGTCGCCAACCAGATATCTCGTTTGCAAAGAGTGAGCTGGGATGGACTCCAAAGGTTGACCTGGAAACTGGACTCAAGAAGACGATCGCTGATTTCGACGAAAGATTGCGTCGTGGCGAGACTGTTGATTAAAGATGTGATGTTGTGACAAGTAGAGATAAGATTCGAAATTTCAGTATTATTGCGCATATCGACCACGGGAAATCGACCCTGGCTGATCGTATCCTAGAGGTGACTGGTGCGCTTGAAGCTCGTGAGATGCAGGCGCAATTCCTCGATAAGCTAGACCTTGAGCGTGAGCGTGGTATTACCATTAAGGCGCAGACCGTCAGGCTTTCGTATAAAGCTAAGGACGGCGAGGTGTATCAACTAAACCTGATCGACACTCCAGGTCACGTTGATTTTAATTATGAGGTCTCACGTAGTCTCGCAGCTTGTGAGGGTGCTTTGCTGGTAGTGGATGCCTCGCAGGGCGTAGAGGCCCAGACCTTAGCGAACGTCTATCTTGCGATAGAAAATGATCTGGACATTATTCCGGTGATTAACAAGATCGATCTTCCGAACGCCGATCCAGAGCGAGTCAAAGAGGAGGTGGAGTCTGTAATTGGCCTCGATACTTCCAATGCTCTTGAGGTTAGCGCCAAAGCTGGTATCGGCATTAAGGAGCTGCTTGAGGCCATAGTAGAGCGGGTATCCCCACCCAAGCGCGGTTCTCCACAGGCGCCGCTACGAGCACTGGTCTATGATTCGTGGTTCGACCCCTACGTTGGGGTCGTGGCGCAGGTGCGTGTTATCGATGGCTGCATAAAACAGGGGGATAAGATCAAGTTCTTTTCAACCGATGTGGCGTACGAGGTTTATAAATTGGGTGTATTCACACCACACCCTGAAGAGGTCGCAGAGCTTGCGAGTGGCGAGGTTGGATACTTCTCGGCAACCATCAAGAACCTGCGTGATGTGCGTATCGGAGATACGGTCATGCATGCCCAAGATTCGGGCAAGGACCCGCTGCCTGGATTTAAGGAGGTTCGTCCGATGGTGTTCGGCGGACTATTTCCGGTAGATGCGGATGACTACGAAAATTTGAAGAAAGCGCTCGATAAGTTAAGCCTTAACGATAGTTCTTTTACCTATGAGGCGGAGTCATCGATAGCGCTTGGATTTGGCTATCGTTGTGGCTACCTTGGGCTGCTCCATATGGAGATAGTACAGGAGCGACTCGAGCGCGAATTCCAACTTAGCCTTATCACTACTGCACCCTCCGTTGTTTACAAGATGATCTTAAATAACGGCACGGTATTGCACGTTGATAATCCATCTAAGATGCCTGAGGTGTCAGAGATCCGGCGAATTGAGGAGCCGATAGTTTTAGCAACTATTCACGCACCGAAAGAGTTTGTTGGAAATGTTCTAAAGTTGTGTGAAGATCGGCGTGGAGTCCAGCAGAATATAGCCTTTCATGGGACCGAACGGGCCGTTATCGTATATCATCTTCCCTTAAACGAGATAGTCCTCGATTTTCACGATAGGCTTAAATCGATGACGAAGGGCTATGCATCCTTTGATTACGAGATCTTTGGCTATACAGAGTCCGACCTGGTTAAGCTAGACATTAAGCTAAACTCAGAGCCAGTGGATGCGCTCAGTATTATTGTGCACCGTGAGAAGGCCTTTAATCGAGGCAAGGAGCTGACTGAGAAGCTTAAAGATATCATTGATCGACAGATGTTTGAGGTCGCTATACAAGCCGCTATTGGCGCAAAGATTATAGCCCGAAGTACCGTTAAGGCGCTGAGTAAGAATGTAACTGCGAAGTGCTATGGAGGGGATATCTCACGCAAACGTAAGTTGCTTGAGAAGCAGAAGGCGGGAAAGAAGAGGATGAAGCAGGTTGGTAGGGTTTCGATTCCTCAGGAGGCGTTCCTTGCAGTCTTAAAGCTAGGCGATGATAAATAGCGCAATATAGAGGCCTTGAGGGCAGATGCGAGTTATTACAGATCGACCGAAACGCATCTTCGCTATTGGTGATCTGCATGGTTGCCTAGATGAACTGAATCTTATTATCACGTTCTTAAAGGAGGACCAGGGCGCCTGTTCTGAGGACCTTTTTGTTTTTATCGGGGACTATATTGATCGCGGCAAGGAGTCGCGACAGGTCATAGAGTACCTACTATCGCTGCAATCCGAATGGCCAAGGACGGTATTTATAAAGGGCAATCATGAGGACATGTTGCTCGATTTCCTGGGGCTTGGTGGGCGGTGCGGTGATGTGTATCTTTCCAATGGGGGGGATGAGTTCTTTAAAAGTTACGGATTAGATCCAGCCTTGCCGCAGTCGGAGCTATTAGAAAGGTTGCCGGTAGAGCACCTTGAGTTCCTTAAGAAGCTTGAGCTTGCGGTTTGTTTAGCTGAATTTGTTTTCGTACATGCCGGAGTTAGCCCAGATAGACCTCTAGAGGAGCAAGACTTGCGCGACCTGATGTGGATTCGGGCCGATTTTATCCACGCCGAGCACAGGCTCGGTAAAACTGTGGTGTTTGGACATACCCCATTCGAGGACGTACTTCTCCATTTACCCTTTAAGATAGGGATAGATACGGGGTTGGTTTACGGTAATAAACTATCAGTTGTAGAGTTGGTTCACGGCACCCTATACCAGGTCGAACGGGAGGGCTTAGAGGTGGGGGTCCACGACCTTTCTGCTCGTTTATTCAAACCTTAGGTAGTGGATCTGAATAGCTTTCTGTCCTATCTTTGGGTGTCCTGTTAGGACTGTTGTTTTAAGAGTTGTGTATACGCCAGTAATCTTATTGCCGGGTGTAGGAACGAAGGAGCTTTATGTCAAAACCTAGCGTTGGAATGATCGGTTTGGCCGTAATGGGTTCAAATCTTGCCCGTAATATTGAGAGCAGGGGCACCTCGGTTGCCGTATACAACCGTAGTGCTGATGTTACCAAAGAGTTTATGGCACGGTTTGCAGTTCGAGATGGCCAACCCGCAGGTTTTGTTGCCTCATATTCTATGGGGGACTTCGTAAAGAGCATGGAATCTCCGCGCCAGATCTTTATTATGATTAAAGCCGGAGCTCCGGTAGATGCCATTATCGACCAACTCGCTCCTTTGCTCGATAAGGGAGATATTATCATCGATGGTGGTAACGCATTTTTTAAGGACACCATCAGGCGCGAGGAGAAACTTACCGCGATGGGTTTAAACTTTCTCGGTATCGGTATCTCTGGAGGAGAGGAGGGGGCGCTCAAGGGACCAAGCCTTATGCCAGGGGGCCCGAAGGAAGCTTGGAAGATCGTCGCACCTTTGCTTGAGAAGATTGCAGCGCAGGCTGATGGTCCATGTACTAGCTACGTTGGGCCGGATGGGGCGGGACATTTCGTTAAAATGGTGCACAACGGCATAGAGTACGGCGATATGCAGCTTATTGCTGAGGCCTACGATATCCTGCGCAACGTCGTTGGCTGCAAGTCTGAGGAGCTAGGCGAGATATTCCAGAGCTGGAACTCCGGAGTGCTCTCCTCATACCTGATTGAGATTACAGCCAAGATCTTTAATAAGCGCGATCCTAACGGAAGTGGGTTCTTGGTTGATAAGATCCTTGATAAAGCTGGACAGAAGGGAACCGGTACCTGGACGGCGCAAGTTGCATTGGACCTTGGGGTCTCTATACCTACTATCTCTGCGGCGGTTGATGCACGCACCTTGAGCAGCATTAAAGAGCAACGTGGCGCGGCTTCTAAGGAGTTTTCAGGGCCAGTAGTGCAGGATCTTACCGAAGGCCGCGCGGAGTTTATCCAGGCTGTGCATGATGCGCTCTACGCTTCAAAAATTATGTCGTATGCGCAGGGAATGGCACTTATTGCAGCCGCTTCAACGCAGTGGAACTGGGAGCTAAAACTCAGTGAGATCGCAGCATTATGGAAGGGTGGTTGCATTATTAGGGCTAGATTCCTTGATGAGATTCGTAGAGCCTTTGCCGCACAGCCGGCGCCAAGTAACATGCTGATCGATTCCTTTATGAAGAAGGAGGTTGCAAGGTGCGTACCGAATCTTCGTAAGGTTGTCGGTGCTGCTGTGAGCCGTGGGGTTCCAGTGCTTGGTTTTGCAGCTTCGCTCGGATACTTTGATAGCTTCCGTACAGCCGATCTTCCGCAGAACCTTACCCAGGCCCAGCGTGACTTCTTCGGTGCACATACCTATGAGCGTAAAGACTCAGCGGGCTCATACCATACAGAGTGGGAGTAGCCGATATCTATCGCAGCACGATTAACCCGAGCACCTCGCAGTGTTTAGTTAGTGGAAACATATCAAAGAGCGCTGTTTTTTTGAGCGAGTAGCTCTGCGTCAGCGCTGCTACGTCACGCGCAAAGGTTTCAGGGTTGCAGCTTGAGTAGATAATTCTATTGGGGCGTAGCTCATTGATGCGCCCCACCAGATAGCTAGATAAACCCCTACGGGGAGGATTTACTACCAGTAGCTCAGGTGCCGTGGTGATCTGCTGGCGCATGTAGTTATCTACATCCTCTGCGATAAAGGTACTATTAACGGCCCCCAGACGTGCCGCTGAAAGGGTGGCACTTTCAACTGCCATGCTTGATAGCTCTACTCCGGTTGTCGTCATGGCATATGGAGCGATTGAGAGCGAGAATCCCCCCACACCACAAAAAAGATCTAGTACGGTGCTGCAGGGGCCCTCTCTAGCGAACTCAATCGCTTTGGCATAGAGCGCCGTAGCAACCTCTGGGGTTACCTGCATAAACGATTGTGAGGAAAAATTAAGTTGGATATCTCCATACCGCTCCGTGATCTGGTGTTCCTCGGTAAGTAGGATCTCTTCGGGCCCCTCAAGTATCGCTGCAGGGATCGGTTGAATATTACAACTGATTACCGTAACCCAGGGGTGGAATGATTGAATGAATGAAACGACCTTGCGAACACGGCTAATCGCCTCTGAGCTACGCAGAACGAAACGTAGGATCCCCTGCGAGTGATCGCGGTTGCTCATTACGATCACCCCCTTAAGCTCCCCCGTACGCTCCTTAATCTGGTAGGGGTGCAGTGCGGCGCTAGTGATACAACTGCGCACCGTCTCAAGGAGCGCTTGAAATGGCTTGGGGGAGAGTGGGCACTGCGTGAGCTCAACCCCGGACATATCCGAATTTATAATGCCTATAATAGGGTCCTGGCATGTACCGGTCACGCTCATCTTAATCTTTGAGCGCGAACCCCAGGGGTTAGATGGGAGAACTATTGGCGCTACGCTCTCAGGAGCGAGGTTAAAGCGTTGTAAGGTCTCTATAACACTACGCTCCTTTGAGACAATTCTATCCCGTTTTGTAAGGTCTAAAAGGGAGCAGGAGCGACAGGTATTACTTGAGAAGAGAGCGCATGCAGCATGCTCATAGTTGGCTTGGGCCAGTCTTGTTGTCTTGTGTTCGCTCATGGCGATAGCAGAGGCTCTTTAGGTATGCAATTATCCTTAGTCTATGCTGAATAGTTATAGGTTTACTAGATATCACGCTCTTGGAAACGATTATATCGTTATGCGGGCGATTGATATGGATCTCCCCCTCTCTGTCCCGATCGTACAACGTATCTGTGACCGTAATTTCGGAGTTGGTTCAGATGGAATTCTGCTGCTTGAGACCATTCAGGTTGCAGGCGCTTTTTCTCTTCGCATCTATAATCCAGATGGCTCCGAAGCTGAAAAAAGCGGCAACGGTCTGCGTATCTTTGCGAGATATCTTTGGGACCGTGGGTTGGTTCAAGAGAGCCCCTTCGATGTGCAAACAATAGGGGGACGGGCCGTATGTCACGTTAAGGATAGTGGCCACCTTGTGACCGTTGATATGGGTCAGGTTAGTTTCTCCGGCGCAGTAATACCGGTAAGGGGGGTAGACCGTGATGTATTGATGGAAAAGATAGAGGTCGGGGGCAGGGAGTTTACCTTCTCTGCGGCTACGATCGGAAATCCGCACTGTGTTGTCACTGAGTGTGAGGTCACGCGTCAGATTGCAGAGCTGTATGGGCCACTGCTTGAAAATAACGAAATATTTCCTAACCGCACAAACGTGCAGTTTATGCGTGTAATTTCACGCTCGTTAATCCAGATTGAGATCTGGGAGCGTGGGGCCGGATATACCCTCGCCTCCGGCAGTAGTAGCTCGGCTGCTGCAGCAGTTGCTCACAAGTTAGGACTTGTTGATGAGATCGTAACGGTTCGCATGCCTGGGGGCGAGCTGACGATAGAGATAGGTGCGGGCTTTGCTATTAAGATGACCGGACCGGTAACACGGATAGCTGAGGGGGAGATATATCGAGAAGCGCTAGAGGATCTGCTCTAGTCCTAGAAGAAGTTGTAAGAGATTCCAAGAATAAACGAGCGGCCGTTTAGTACCGCAGGCTCAAGACCAACGCTCTGGTCGTACTCGAACTCTCGATCAAGGATATTATCTATTCGAAAGAACATACGCCCGCGTTGCTCAGAAAGCCTGTATGATAGAGCCGTATCAAAGAGCCAGAAACCACCATTATCATAGCTCCTCGTAGTATCAGCGCTCGTCGTAGTGTTCTGATCTCGGAATGTTCCCTGTGTTGAAAGGGAGAGGTGCTTGCCAAAGAATCGGCGATAACCGAAGCGAAAACGCCTGGTATTTATGCCATCCGTAGAGTCGAACTCATTTAGATCGTACCAATTCATAAGGGTGTCTGCTGTTAGCACCGCCCTGGGCGATAGGACAGAATAGAGATATCCTCTAAAGATATCTGAATTGGCGTTACTATCAATAAAACCATCACTACTAGGGGGGAGAGAGGCTAGGTTCTCTCCATCGTAGGAGGCGGTTTCCGTTACATACCCAATAGGTTCGATTATATGTCGACGGGTGTATTGCGCTCCAGCATAGAAAAGGTTGGGATCTTTTACGTCGAGACCGAAGGCCAGGTTTCTGCTACGTGCTGCGCTGAGATCGTTAAAGCGTTGATTAAGCCCACCAATAAGGGTTGGCTCTAGGGAGCTCAGATCCTCAAGCACAGATTTTTGAAGTGTTTCGAAGTATGCCGCGCGGGTGGTTAGCCATTTTGTAGGGGTCAGAACTAATCCGATCTTGGGATCGAGGCTATTTTCTTTGCCCCTGCCGCTTAAGAACGGAGGAACTTCGGTTAAATCGTGCTCAACCGAGGTGCCAGCTAGCCCTAACGTTAGATTTGCTTTGCGCGGCACCTTGAGGGATACGTATTGATATACCTCCCCGGAACGGAGCGCACCGGAGGCGCTACTGGTCAGATCTCCACCTGCTCCGGTTCCACACTCCTCACCAGAATCGTCTTGGCAGAGCGAGTAAAAGCCGTATGCAGGCGAGGTTTCGCGCCGGCTTGTATCGGCATAAAGTCCCTCAACTCCTGAAACTGAATCGAGGTAAGTTGAAGTATAGAGAAGTTGAGTTGCTAGACTATTGCGCTGTACACGTTGCCGAGCTGATTCTTGCGCTACAAGATCGGCATCGTACGTTGCTCCATCTGGGAAGCTCTCCTGCACGATTCCCGGGCGATCATACCGTTCTATTCCGGTATTCTCCCTATCACGAGCGAACTCGCCCTGCATCAGGAAGCGGGTGTTAGAGGAGATGCGGTGGTTATACCCTGCTCTTACAACTCCAACATGAACATCTTCAGAGTAGTCGGCATCGGTTTGACCCTCCTGCCTGAATAGCTTGAAGCTGCCATCTAGGATCAGACGATCATCGGGTGTTAGTTCATATTGTAGAGCTCCGCGCAGTCGATTTTGGCTAGCAAAGGCGCCGTGGTTAGAGCCATTTCTATAGAAGGGTTGGTAGCTAAAGAGATAGCCAAGGGAATCTCCCTTTCCAACAGCGAGTAGCTCGCCGCCGATCTGGTCCTGATTACTATTCCAGGTTGTGCTAAAGGCCTCACGGGTCTCTTTTTTGTCGAAAAGGGCGTTGTAGTCTCCAAGAGCAGCGGCCTCACCGAGGCTATTAAAGAGGTTAAAACTCAACGGGGCCATAAGGTCAGCGACTCGTTGCTCACTCTGGCGTGCTTCAACATCGAGGATCGAATCGTAGGACTCTGAGAGGAGTCGGTGCGCTGAATAGTTTCCGTAGTCGGTAGTGATGGACTTTATGGCCTCTATGCGCGCAGCTTCAGAGAATCCAAGCTCTGTAAAGACCCGCGAAAGACCGGCGCTACGTACCGCTAGATCTCGATCTAGTAGCAGAGATGATCGGTATACGGCGCGACCATCGTTAAGTTGAATCGATTGCTCTACATCAGCAAGCCCCTTAATCGGATCGTTTTGAGCTACATCAACGAAGGAGCGATAGAGGTGCGGCGTTGGATCGTTGGGGTCGAGGGCGATTGCAGCATCGAACTCCTGCCTTGAGTGCTCCGACTGCGCATTCTCAAAGAAAAGCTTTCCTAGATAGGAACGATAGATGGCTGTGCTCGGTTCTAACTGAACCGCGTGCGAGAGGAGGTCCTTAGCGCTATCGTAGTCTCTATCGTTAACCTTGATAAGAGCTTGGCCGAAGTAGGGCAAGGCTTGCGAGGGGTCCTCGCTTAGAGCTGTAGCGAAATCTAGTTGTGCTTGTGCAAAATCCTTGCGGGAGATAGCGGCAAATCCAGATAGAGCCGCACTCATAGAGCTAGTACCAAAAGCTTGCTCCCGTTTCTCAAGCAGCGCCTTTGTATCCTCGTAGCGGTCAAATGAGAGTAGCAGCTCCGCCTCACGATCAAAGAGCTCCGGAACATCTTGATGCTCTTGACGCGAGCTTTTAATAATAGAGAGGGCATCGTCGAGATCTCCGCTTGCCTGTGAGATATATGATTGCAACAGCTGAGCATTTATCAGGTCAGCTCTTAACTTTGTGCTTGCACTAAGGTGCTGCTGCGCGGCGGTAAGATTACTATTTTGTAATTCAAGAAATCCAAGTAGGAGCTCGCGCAGTGCGCTATCTGGGGCGCTCATAGTTTGAGACATGGCCTTAATGTTAGCCGCGGCACGCGCTATCTCTCCGACCCTCCACAGCGCAATAGCCTCTAATAGAGCGCCGCGATCGGTTGATTTTAGTTTGTTTGAGCTATTATTTAAGGCCTCTATCAGAGATCTTCCAGATTTAACTTGAGTAAAAACCTCATGCACAGCTGAGGCACAGGCGCCGGAACATCCCACATCTGGAGATGATACGATATCTGATTCAATCAGGATGAAAGGGAATCGGATCATCCATTGAACTGAGTCAGCGGGCCGTACAAGGATAGATTTAGCTGGCGGAGATCCACGTTTCGTAACGGCGCGCTCACCAGGGGCGAGCGTTGTAGCGCCAAAAGAATTGGAGGCTTTTACAGAGCCGTGCAACACATCAATAGTAGTAGAGTCTTCGTTCGTCTCGATAACGAGCTCTGTTCCGAATATAGCGGCGTTGACGGTTGTAGTATTGATCTCTGGTTCACGCCGAGCTCCACGCGAAAAGAAATACGCTTTGCCCTGTGTATGGGTGACGCTCGGATTTCCGTTTGCCAGAACCTTCTCAAAGGTCATGGCCGAGAAGCGGCCAATTCGTACAAGCGCACCATCTACGAACTGAAAAGCAGCCTTGCCATCCGTTCCAGTTCGTACGGTGTCACCCTCATAAAATGAGTCACCACCTTTTATAGGCTGCCATACTGATACCCCTGTTCGGCGTACGAATATCGATCCCTCATTTGAATACAGGGAGGCGACTGTCTTATTTTGGGCGTAGGAGTAGCAATTTGCTCCGATTAGGCATGCAATGACAAGTGTTGCTGTTATTAGATATCGCAAGAGCTTATCCATTAAAACACAAATTCTCCTCTAGATGATGATGCTAAAACCCCGTCTCGCGCATCAAATTTTATATGGAAAGGATGTTTTTAGATCTATCGACCAGATCGCAGAGTAACTTTTCTATATTTTAGACGCAGGCAGAGGTAACGTGAGAATCTTAAGGTATAACAACTACTTAACGATTTTTAGCTGTGTTTTGGTAGGCGCATCTATTGGCAACAGATACGAAACTCTCCGATTGCCAGGGGAGCGAGGAGCAGGAATCTGGGGAGCTTCCTGTTTTTTTAAGGAAAAAGCTAAATGTTTTGAGTTGAACCTACCGATAGGGACCATGGGATCCTGTGCGATCTATAAGTTTAATTACTAATAGCGGTATGAGTTTAATAGCTGGAACCATGGAAAACTCTCAATACCTACCCGCAGGTCAACTTATCGGGAATAGATACAAGATCATTCGCCCGTTAGGTAGCGGCGGAATGGCGTCGGTGTATCTGGCCGAGGATATGGTTCTCGGCGAGACACACGTTGCGCTCAAGATTCTCCGTAGGGGCCCCCAGTTTAAAGACGAGATCGTTCATCGCTTTTTGCGAGAGGTGCGACTTACTCACAAGATCAATCACGAGAACGTTGTCAGAACCTTCGACTTTGGACAGGAGGGCGAAACGCTCTTCTATACAATGGAATATCTTTCAGGGCAGACCCTTGATTCATTGATCGGAGATGAGTTCATGCCCTTGCCCGCAGTGTTAGGCATAGCTGTACAGCTAATGCGTGGCATCTCGGCGGTACATGCGGTTGGAGTTGTGCACCGCGATCTTAAGCCCGGAAATGTGATGGTGCTGGATGAGGGGCGCTTGAAGATCACCGACTTCGGAATAGCGCGAGGAGGGGTATCGAGCTTGACGGTCTCCTCTGGTGAGATAGTTGGAACGATGGCTTATCTGGCCCCGGAGACCCTAATCGGGGAGGAGGCGACCATCGCAGTTGATTACTATGCGCTTGGAGCGATGTTGTATCAGCTTCTGACAGGACGGCTTCCAATAGATGATGATATTCCAGCCCGTCTTATTATGCGCAAGGTAGAGGAGCTACCGGCCGATCCGCGCGAGCTACGTCCCGATATTCCGGAGTGGCTTGCACATGGGCTACTTGGATTGCTTGAGATAGATCCACAGATCCGCATGCGGTCTCTAGCAGCGTTTGCTGGCAATCTAGACAAATATGCGCCACGTCAGATCGACGAGGGACTTGTCAGTGGTCTGGTAAATAACACCCTGTCCCTTGAGCAGGTCCTTGCAGATACCCCTTTTCATACCCGTATATTTAGGAGAGTTCGTCAGGGAAACACGACCACCAAAGGGCTTCTGGCGCTTTTTCTCTCGTTCTTTGCGCTTCCAATGAGCAGCACCGACACCTTTGCTCGAATGGAGCTTGTGCAATCAGATAACCTATTTATAGCGCGCGGTATAAGTGCGCCTCACCCTGATATTATGATTGTTTCGATGGATGAGCAGAGCTACTCAACTCTCGATGTGCCGATAATTGGAGCCTGGCCACGAGAGCTCCACACCCGTCTGATTAACAGGCTCGCCGACGATAAGGCGAAACGGATCGTATTTGATATTATCTTTAAGGATTCCGGGCAGGATGTAGCAGCCGATCAGGCCCTTGCGGTAGCCATGAAAAGAGTTCCCACCATCCTTGCGGCAGCATCAGGGCTATCTCAGAAAGCGACCCTTAATGGGTCCTTCTTCCTTGAGGAGTTGATTAAGCCCGCCCCTATTTTTGAGGAGGCGGCCGCTGGTATAGGTATTATTGGATTACCACAAAGATTTGGTCGTGTACGGAATTTTCTTGTTAATCGTTCTGAGCTATTTCCAGATGTTCCTTCGTTGGCCGAGGCGGCTAGTGTGACCCCTGGGAATGAAAAGCCAGTAGTCCTAAAACCTAATAAAGATGCACTTATTAAATTCTATGGAGATGCTCGTACGATTCCGACCGTGCCGTATGAGATGGTAGTTGCGGATAAACACCGCCTTCCTGCAGGAACCTTTACAGGAAAGATAGTCTTTGTCGGATTGAGCCTACGTAGCCGCACAGGTCCGTCGCAGCGAGAAGCGTTCGTTACCCCATTTGATCAGGGCACCTTTGGTACTGAGATTCACGCGACAGCTACCTCAAACCTTTTAAAGCAGGACTGGATCAGGGAGATTTCGCCCGTAACGAACCTGTTTATATGTGGAGCTCTGGCAGCATTTGTTGCTTTTGTTGTGTTAGCTCTATCAGGGGCTAAAGCGATTGTTATGCTTATGGTGACTGCGGCAGGAATACTAGCATTCCAATTTGTGCTCTTTGTGATGGGGTGGTTCGTGCCGGTGCTATGCCCTCTGATCTGGGGAGCATTTTCAGGTTTAGTTTTGAGGTTGCTGCTATCTCAGTCGTTATATGAAGGATTACGTCGACGATTATGATCTATGTTAGGGTCATACTTTCTGTGCTTATCTGCTCCCTCTCTATTGAGGCGTGGGCTACCCCTGAAAGCTGGTTCACTGCAACCTTTTCACTGCATGGGGGAGCTACAGGGGGGCGATTCGGTGCTGAGATAGCTTGTAGCAAGGCGGTAGGGAGTACCTTAGGTCGGTCTTATATAGCTGTTGGTTCTCCTAATGCATCAAACGGCGCGGGCCGAGTTTATATCTACGATGCAGATGCCGCTAGCGTAGCGGTACAGGAGCTTACGCCACTATCTGCAACCTCTAACCAGCACTTTGGTAGAGCTATTCAGTTCATGGATGATCTTAACGGGGATGGAGTAGATGAACTCGCAATAGGAGCTCCGGGAGAGGCTTCTCTAGGTGGTAGCGTTTATATATTTAGCAGTAGCGTTGCTGGAGGTGCAGTTACTTGGAGCAACTGCGGTAGTGTTTCAGGGAGCGTTGGATATGGAGAAGAGCTGCAAGCGCTGCGCGATCAAGTTGCTGGAGGCTTTGCTAACCTGATAGTGGGTATTCCAGCGGCATCTCAGATAGCTGGGTATCACTTTGCATATTCCCCAGGGGGTGTTTGTACGGGCGTAATCGATGAAACGTACGGACATAACTTAGGAGGGAGCTCGCAATTTGGATACTCAATGGCGCAGATACCGTATGATTCTCCATCGAGCGATGGAAAGCCACATCTATTGGTTGGACAGCCGTTTTACGGGACAAACGTTGGTAGGGTAAACCACGTTACAAGTGCCAGCTCATATTACGTCTCTGCTGAGGGTAGCGCTGGAGATCAACTTGGTGCGGTCGTTGCAGGGGATCCATACTCTACCTTCCATGCGTACTCTCTTATTGGAGCAGGGTCAGATCGTGGCAGCGTTTCAATTAGGCACAATTCACTAAGTGGGGCTCCGAGCTGCGAAGCTAGCAAGCCCCTTGCCGAGCCGTCAGAGGGCTTTGGCCTCTCCTTAGTTCACCTGCGCGATACATTTAGCGGATTCCTTGATACACCGGATGCTGCCTTTGCTGCGTACCGTTCTGAGGTAACTACAGGGGGCTCGGTTGGGATATTTGGTATAAAGGGTGGCTTATGTACTAGCATTTTGCAGTTTAATAACTGCGAGCTGGATGCCTCACAGGAGCAGGGCAGGGCTTTAGCTGGGGGAGCTACATGTATTGGGCACCATAACGGAACTCCACTACCGTTACTACTCTCAGGGTCTCCCGGCTTTAATTCAGAGAGCGGTAGGGTTGATGTGGTTGTGGATGGAACACAATTTGTTAGTGTACAGTCCTGCGATGAACTGAGTGGGGTATATGCTGTGGATACCGGAGTACCTACAAGCACGCCAACTGAGACACCGACTGAGACTGCTACCGAGACTCCAACCGAGACTGCTACCGAGACGCCAACTGAGACTCCAACTGAGACTGCTACTGAGACTGCTACTGAGACTGCTACCGAGACTGCAACTGAGACTGCTACCGAGACTCCAACCGAGACTGCTACCGAGACGCCAACTGAGACTCCAACTGAGACTGCTACTGAGACTGCTACTGAGACTGCTACTGAGACTGCTACCGAGACTGCAACTGAGACTGCTACCGAGACGCCAACTGAGACTGCAACTGAGACTCCTACCGAGACTGCAACTGAGACTGCTACCGAGACTGCTACCGAGACTGCTACTGAGACTGCTACTGAGACTGCTACCGAGACTGCTACCGAGACGCCAACTGATATTCCAATCGATACCACTACCGCTACGGCAACCCAAACTGCAACGCCAGTCGATACTGATATTTCAACTGCTACGCCAACAGCTACGAATACTTCAACACCAACGGAGACCCCCGGCATTGTATCAACGCTCACGCCGACCCCAACGCCAACATCCAGTAGCACTCCGGGATTTAATAATCAGTGGAGCGGTACTAACGATGTGCTGACGATCTTTGCATCGAGTAGCTATCTTAACGGCGGGCAGATCTCCGGGCCTTTAGGTCAGGGACCTGGGCTTGAGGGTGCGCGTGCATATTGCCAAGATCTAGCAGATACGGCAGGTCTGACCGGCACCTGGTTTCCATTGATGTCATCGTCAACCTGGGATGCAAGGGGCCTAACAGGCATAACCGGGACCGGCGCGATATACAATATGAGGCATGAGCTTATAGCGACCGATCGGGCAGATCTCTGGAACGGAGCGCCGTACAATATTAATAACGCCGTCAGCTATGATGAGGATGGGAATAACCTGAACGGTAATATAGATACTGAGCAGATCTTTACCGGAACGAACGGTGATGGCATGCGGATCTCAAACTCTGCCTCTGACCTCTGCGAAGACTGGACAGCTACTACGGGAGTAACCGAGGCGGGATTACTTACGAGTGATATAGAGAGCTGGATTGCGAACGATGCTAGCTACTCTTGCAATGGGGCCCTAAAAACGAGGATCTACTGTATCGGTAATTATGAACCTCAGATACCAACTGCAACCGCGACACCAACAGCTACGAATACTGCCACACCCACCTCAGTCGCTACCGGAGCCCCGATCTCGGTAGGGCCGGATACTCCGAATATTCCCGCTGCAAAGATAGAGATTGATGGTAATGATGTGACGGTTGTGTTACCGAGCGTGATCGCGGAGCTTAGTCCTGTTCAAGATAAGAAGGCGTTATCTATGTTGATGCGCAAGTTTCGTCTTTCAAAAAAGAACGCTAGGAAAGCACTTGATAACAAAAAAAACTACGTCGTAACCTACGTTGTTACATATGTTGCACAGAGCCAGGTTGCTGCCCTTACGCAGGACTCACAGCAGGTGTCGATTATGGCAGCGCGCTCAAAGACCGTCAGAGATCGAAGGAATCGTATCTCGCTTAGAGGCCTTACCCCAGGTGGGGCATATTCCGCTTCATGGAGGGTTGAGATCTCCCTCAAGAATCCTCGGGTAGTTCTCGGCAAGACCAAGTCTAGTGTAAACACCAACTTTACAGCTCCGAGGGGTTAGTGTCGGCAATCCCGCTTTTTTCGTTTGGATCAGATCCAAACCGTTTCAAACACCCTGGATTAAGTGGCAATAATCGGTAGCCATTATAGGTAAGGTGTTGCACTATACATAGGTGGCCAGCCTTCAAGAATCATATAGAACGCCAATACATAGTTGTCAGAGCAGCCGCGGCACAGAGGCTGCAGCGGGCCTCCCTGGGCTTACAAGCTGCGTTTCAACACAGCTTGCAGCTGCACTTACCCTTATCAGCGATCCATCGCTTGTGGTGCGGTGTGCCGCTGCAGAGTTTATCGGATTGGAGGCCGCAGCTCTTGAGCGGGTGCCGGCAGAGATCTTTCAACGAATTTTTCGTGAGCCGAATGGAGAGGTCCTCTCCCATCTTATTACAGCTCTCGTCTCGACCCGCGAGCTGCATCCCGTAGCTGTCCCGATACTTATTCGGCTCTTGCGTGACACCCGTACCGGCATCGCTGTTGATGCAGCACGAGCTCTTGGCGATCAGGGAGATGATGCGCTCGGTGCGTTAGTACCCCTGCATATTATTGGGCATAGCTCCAGTAATTGGAGAGATGCGCGTATAGACGCTTTTTTTGATGGGGATGGGGTGGTTAGTCCTGAGGTGTGGTACTCGCGGTATCAGGCCGTAGACAGTTGTTTGCAGCTGGCTGAGTCCGATCACTTGCAGCTGCTTAAACAGATCATTCGGGAGAGGCCTAAAAACCTTACGGAGGATCAGTTCTATGCAGCGCTTGTCGGAATATACCTGCCTGTAGAGAGCACGCGAGAGCACTCTATTAGGGTTCTCAATAAGTACCGCAGCGTTATGGAGGAGCCGCAATGCAATCTCGTAAGGTGTGCTCTAGCTTTCACGCAACCAGATTTTGAACTGAGCGAGGCGTCGGTAAAACTACAGTTTTTTGAGGCATTACGAGAATTTAAGATCTCTCCAGAGCTTCTGCAGATGATCGAGTGTATTGATGGCAACGAAGAGATCGAAATTAGCATGGCGCGCGATTTTACCATGATTTGCCTAGATCCAAGCGGTAACGTCTCTGCTCCTATTGAGCGCTTGGCCGGAGCGTTATGGGAACCTAGTGCAAGGATTATGGGCTCTGCCGCAAGTAACCTTACAGTTTTACTGCAGTATATAAATTCTCAAGCAGGCGATCAGATCGTTGATCATCTGATGGAGGCGTTAGTAGGGCGTGCTGTTGATGGAGATAAATTCACGCACCAGATAATATTTGCGTTTGCTAAGCTCGAAACCTTTCACGCGGAGGTCTTAACGCGCTGCTCAGATCTGCTGCGCTTGCAGCAGAACCCGCAGGTGATGCTGGCTATAGCACGCTTGATGGGGGCCCTGCCTCTTAAGGATGAGGGGCTATTACAAAAAGCCCGCAATATGTTGCGCTACTTAACCGGGGTGCCGTATCCGCGTGTGGCACAGATGGCATGCGATATTCTCAATTACTCACCAGAGTAATAAGCTATTCGCCATCAATCTGCATATTGTGGAATACGGTCTGAACGTCGTCATCCTCTTCAAGACGCTCAATCAGTTTCTGAATATCCTGCTCCTGCTCCGGCGTAACGTTAACGAAGCTCATTGGGATGCGCTGCGATGAAGCACTTTTTACCTCAATACCACGGGCTTCCAGAACCTTTTGCAGCTCTCCAAACTGCCTAAAGGTTGAGTATAAGAGGAGGCCATCATCGGCCTCAAAGATCTCCTCCAGTCCGTGGTCTATCAGCTCAAGCTCAAATTCATCCATATCGGTCGATGGGGGAACGATCTTGAAGATCCCCTTGCGATCAAAGATATACTCAAGCGCGCCTGTTGTTGCCAGATTACCACCGTTTCTTAAAAGTATATTTCGTACGTTTGCAACTGTGCGTGTGGCGTTGTCGGTAGCTGCTTCTATAAAGAGGCCGACACCGTAGGGCGCAAAGCCTTCGTAGGTTATCTCGGTTAAATCTAGCTGCTCCTTAGAGGTGGAGCGCTTAACAGCGGCTTCGATGCGATCCTTCGGCATGTTTAACGAGCGCGCGGTTTGAATGGCCATGCGCAGACGGGCATTAGCTGATGGCTCGGGGCCTCCGAGCTTGATGGAGATAGCGATCTCCTTTCCTAGCTTAGTGAAGGCCTTAGCCGTTTTCGCCCAGCGGGCGAACATGCGGTCCTTTCTCTTCTCAAATATACGGCCCATAGGTAGATCGTGTCCCAGGAGATATAGGTGTTTAAAAACAAAAGAGTAGCGCTAACCCAGAGCGGTTGCAAATACGGCGTAACCATTTAATAGGTTAAGTGATATTAGTGCCACATCCGGCTAGATCCAGGATAGCCGAGGTAACGATCAGGGGCTTAGCAGCATCTGCGATAACGGCACGGGGGCAACCTGCAGCGAGTGCTCGTAGGGCGCACTCTACCTTAGGGATCATTCCACCAGAGATAACGCCATCGTGGATTAAGGTAGCTATCTCCTCTCTGGTTAGCGAGGCAACGACCTCACCGTTATGCTTTACTCCTGCTACATCCGTTAGAAACACGCAGGCCTTAGCACCTAGCGCGCCTGCCAGGGCCCCAGCCGCATAGTCGGCGTTTAGATTTAGGGCGTTGCCAGCGCTATCCTCTCCAACAGGGGAGATAACAGGCACAAAGCTAGCAGCGAGTAACGCTTTGATAATGCCTGGATCGGTTGCAACGACCTCGCCGGTTCGGCCTAGGTCCTCGCCGTTTTTGCCGCGGAGCTTTTGGGCGGTGATTAGCCTAGCAGCCCGTCCAGATACTCCTACTGCCGGAGCGCCGCTCCTTGTTATGCGAGAAATTAGATCGCTATTAACGGCTCCAGAGAGAACCATCTCGGTGGCCAGCATCGCTGCGTCATCTGTAACCCGCAGTCCATCGATAAAGTGGGAGGTAAGGCCCAGACGATCGATCATTCGTGAGATCTCTTTCCCACCACCGTGCACAACTATAATCTTAACCCCAAGATTTGACAGTGCTGCGATCTCTGAACATACGAGCTGCCGTGTCTGTTCAATCTCCATGGCCGCACCCCCGTACTTGATAAGAAAGTACTGGCCCGAGAGCGCCTGAACAGAGGGGTGTTGGCGGAGGATCTCAGAGGGGGTGATAAGCTCCATGCATGCTCCGTAACTAGTCACCATGTTTTACTGTTGTACTCGTTAATGCTTATAGGAGGCGGTCTTTGTACGCTCTCACCCTTTCTTGTTGTCCCCTGATCGGGGACGATATATTTTGTGACTAGTTAATATTATCACCCCCGATTTGCTCTGCAAATCGACCCCTGAGGGGTTGGTACAGAGTTCCTACGTGTGCAATCGTCCTTAGTTTATCCTGACTAGTTACCATGCTCCTATACTGGGCCTAGCGCTAGGGTCATCAGGCCAGTTTTCTCTGGGAGCCCAAACAGCAGGTTCATATTTTGAATTGCCTGACCGGCCATGCCCTTTCCTAGGTTATCAATGGCGCTCATAATAACAACCTGGTTGCCACGTACGGTGACGGCGATATCGCAGAAGTTAGTACCCACAACATCTGCAAGTCGTGGCGGGGTGTCTCTTAGGCGAATAAAGGGAGAATCAGCATAGAAGTTGTGATAGTGCTGAGTGAGCGCTTCTGCCGAGCAACTCTCTGTAAGCGAGAGATAGGCCGAGACAAATATGCCGCGTGATACCGGAAGTAGGTGTGGGGAGAATATAAATGATCCCCCCGGATTAAATGATGGTCCGAGCGCCTGCAGGATCTCTGGCTCATGCCGGTGTTGCAACGTTTTATAGGCGGTAAAATCAGCAGTACGGCTTGGATGGTGCATAGAGGCTTGAAGCTCACGCCCGGCTCCGGAGGTGCCGGTCTTGGCGTCGACCACGACCTGTCCCGTTAGTTGCTTAGATGCAAGTGGAGCGAGGGCCAGGATCGCAGCGCTTGCCAGGCAGCCAGGGTTGGTAATAAATCGAGCGTGTGAAATATCACGGCGGGATAGCTCCGTTAGTCCGTAAGTAAAACCTGCGCGCAGCTCCGCAGAGAACTCAACCTCTGGATAAAACTGCTGGTGTTGTGCTGCATCCCTTAAGCGGAGATCGCCTGAGAGATCTATAACTGAGGTGTTCTCTGAGAGCCCCTGAGCTAGCGCCGTTTCAATGGCGGAAACGGCGAGACCGGTCGGCATAGCTAAGACCAGGACGCTCCGTTCGTAGCGCTTAAGGGTAGTGAGTTGCGGGGCTTCATCAAAGTTGAGTGAGGTAGTACCTTTTAGGTGCGAATGGGTTGAACTGACAGGTTTCCCTGCATGGGACCGAGATGTAACGCTGCATACCTCTATGTCTGGATGCATGCTAAGGATCCGGAGCAGCTCTCCCGCGCCGTAGCCACTTCCACCTAAGATCGCCACTCCGAAGCGCTTATTCATCGTGCCTGTTTAAGCATTGTTTTTAGAGCCGGTCCAGAAAAGAGCATACTTTTCATGTAGGCAGTCACCGAATCCGAGCTTTTTAAAGTACTCCGGCTTTGATGTTACAACT
>Ga0209190_1000175_pt1 | contig 45429 bp, 43 predicted proteins | sample M_140205_XF_Meta_FD_187315 | JGI IMG/M metagenome (GOLD analysis project Ga0209190, IMG submission 187315) | Freshwater microbial communities from Lake Montjoie, Canada to study carbon cycling - M_140205_XF_MetaG (SPAdes) (version 2) | ecosystem: Environmental > Aquatic > Freshwater > Lake...
GGTAATATCTACTCTGGCCTACCAAAGGAACTCAAAGACCAGATGATGAAGATTGATCTGCCCCTAGATGAACTTCAAGCTCTCCGAATCAATTTAGAAAATCCCGTGGTAGTGACTTATCTCGCCTCACTGGACTTCAAAAATCTCCCAAAAGAGGACAAGCTCTACAAGCTCGTTTGCACTCTTGATGACCTCAAGCTCCTTGGAAGTAGTCAGAATCTAGGTCAGATCTACTCTGGCCTACCAAAGGAACTCAAAGACCAGATGATGAAGATTGATCTGCCCCTAGATGAACTTCAAGCTCTCCGAATCAATTTAGAAAATCCCGCGGTAGTGACTTATCTCGCCTCACCGGACTTCAAAAACCTCCCCAAAGAGAACAAGCTCGTCGAGCTCGTTTGCACTCTTGATAGCCTCAAGCTCCTTGGAAGTAGTCAGCATTTAGTTCAGATCTACTCTGGCCTACCAAAGGAACTCAAAGACCAGATGATGTGTATTAATCTCCCCCTAGATGAACTTCAAGCTCTCCGAATCAATTTAGAAAATACCGCGGTAGTGACTTATCTCGCCTCACCGGACTTCAAAAACCTCCCCAAAGAGGACAAGCTCGTCGAGCTCGTTTGCACTCTTGATGACCTCAAGCTCCTTGGAAGTAGTCAGAATCTAGCTCAGATCTACTCTGGCCTACCAAAGGAACTCAAAGACCAGATGATGTGTATTAATCTCCCCCTAGCTGAAATGCGCAGCATTCGTTTGTTCCTTAGTCTTCATACTACTATCGATTGGATAGAGAGCACTCTCAAAAAGCGTCCACGCGCGGAGCGGCTGCAGGTATTGCTTTGGAAGTACAACAATAACGCAGAGATTAGATCCAATCGCATGAAACTGTTCAATGCACTACCTCATCGATTGTCGCAAAATATATATAGGGGTGATTTCATGGCCGGATGTCTGCGGCTTGACCTTCCCGACCATACAGAGCCGGTCTACTTAGATTCAAATCATGAGCGAGTCGTCGCACAACTACTCTATAAGTACGGCCTGATCAAACAGTTTAAAGAAGGGGAAAACCTTCACGTAAAAAGCGGACTCTCCAAGATCACCCTCGATTTTAAAATTGAAACTATCTTTATAGAATATCACCCACTGAGCAGGGGAGAGCGCGAAAATAATATAACAATTGAAGAGGCGGGCAACCGCAAGATAGAGAGTCTGTGCCAAGAAAAATATCCAGGCCACGAGGTCATCCACATTTGGGAGCTTAGGCAACTCTATAATATACTGCTAAACAATCCAGTACTGAACAAGATGATGTTACCCGAGTTCAAAAATCTCCAACAGTCAGACTTTGTAAAACATCTCAGGAAAGCAAAAGACATGGGCCACAAGATCGATCGTGAGATCTCGCAAGTAGGCTCTGATTAATCAAGAGAGTTCCCTTAGTGCGGTCAATTTTTAAAGCCAAGGGACGATCGCGCCTAGAAAGCAACTCCGTACCAATGATCGCATATCAGTCGCAGTAGATGAGGGGGCAGGTGGGATGTGTATCTGCGATGCTAATTTTGCTACTTAGCGTATTCTCTCGTGCTCTTCTGGTAGGCTGGAAAAGGTTGAAAACAGTAATCTGGGGGCCGAGAAACAACTTTTCCAGAACTTTCGGGCACCTGAGGGGCTCTGTTACCAAGCCACTAGCGCAGATCAGCTACTTGTGGAAAGTTAATTGATCTTCCTATCCTCAGTTCTGGCTCCTATAGTCAAAAAGTTTAAGGTTAATCACATGACAATCACAGAAACAGGGGCTCGATACCTTTCAGGAATATTCACGAACTACGTAACTAAACGAAATGTTCGTGCCTTTGAGGTATTAGTTATCAGGGTTGCGGTATTGTTTTTTATCGGCCACCTAGCGCTCATATTTTTTTTGAATAATATACCCGCGCTATACAGTGGGAAATATTTTAATTATCTCAAGGCGATTTATACCCCCTTCAGCTTTATTCTCGTCTACGAGGTTTTTCTTCTGGTTATTATCCTACCGGAATCGATGACCGAGTTCATCGGAAAACAGTTTGAAATTATTACTCTAATAACTCTTAGAAGCTTTTTTCACGACGTAGCCGACGTTCATATGCATACAATTCTGAGGCTATCTGACCCAGCTATAATAGCACTTGGCTACGATTTGATAGCCTCGCTCAGCATGTTTGCACTAACCGTTACCTTCCATCGACTACACTCACGACACCGAAGCGATGTTAATCATACGCTTGAGCAGTTAATAAACTTAAAGAAATCCGTGTCTGTGTGCCTACTCATCCTTCTCGCGTTGTCGAGCTTGTATAATCTCCAGAGCTGGGTCTTTCACGCTATTCCTGCGCTAGTTAATCACACGGAGTTCCCAAATCCTAATTCATTTTTCTATACAGATTTCTTTGCGGTGATGATTTTCGCCGATGTTCTTCTGTTAATTATATCGTTTCTATATGATTCTTCTTTTTATACCGTTACGCGTAATGCGAGCTTCATCATCTCAACGGTCCTTCTTCGTCTTTCGCTCAGCATGGAGCGCCCAATGAATCATCTTGTCATCATAGTCGCCTTCGTTTTCTCTATAGCAGTAATGACTACGCTTCAATTCAGGCACAAAGTCCATACGGAGTGATCTTCTAGGCAGTGTTCGTAAAGCGAGTCTATACTCTTCTATAAAGCGTCTTGAATATCTTCTTTGCTTAGCTTTGCTGTGTGCAATTTAACCCCGCACGCCTGAAAGCTTACATACTAGAAGTAAGCATTGGTATGATTGGAGTCGCAACTCTGCCTTGAAAGTGCTCACCATGTTTCAGCTTTAAACATGGATAATTAAACAATGTTAATATCATAAGAAGTCATAGCAAGAAGATTAAATTCGAGTGATTAGCTTACGAGGCATAGCCAGTACTCTTAATAACAAAACAAATATCATGTGCAACTACCTGTTATGACATTTAAACGCCATAATCAACGCCAAAGCTCGTTAGCCTAACGCTATGCTACTAAGTAGAACAAGGTCGACTACTTATTTTTCACTGTTGCTAGATGCTGCGGTGTTGAACTATTCGAAGACTACGGTAGCTGTTGTCTACTGGTAGCCCGTCTAAGAAATAGGCTAAAATTCAATAGTTAATATACTTAAATATGGTCGTTATATTATGGAAATGATAAATTTAGAGCAGTTTGAGCTTGTATCAAATGCATTCTCATTTGCTATAGCAGTAATGGGAGCAGCAACGGTATTTCTTTTCTTAGGACGCTCGCAGGTAGCTCCTAAATACAAAACGGCAGTTACAATCAGCGGTATTGTTACCCTAATTGCTTTCTACCACTACTGGAGAATCTTTGATTCTTGGCAGGCTGCATACACAGTGACTTCCACTGGTGTTACAGCAACTGTAACCAAGTTCAATGATGCTTACCGCTACGTTGATTGGCTCCTCACAGTTCCGCTTCTTCTCCTTGAGCTCATCCTTGTGATGGGACTTTCCCGTGAAGAGACGGTTTCTAAAGGCAAGGCATTAGCTACGGCTGCGGTTGCTATGGTTCTTCTTGGATATCCAGGAGAGATCAGCAACATCACCGGTGAACGTTGGAAGTGGTGGTTCCTTGCGATGATACCTTTTGTGTACATCGTGATTAAGCTGTTTTCAGGACTTACAAAAGCGATCAACTCACAGCCTGAGTCTGTTCGTCAGATGGTAAGCGATGCTCGTACCCTGACTGTCCTGTCATGGTGCTTCTACCCAGTTGTATTCATCCTACCAATGCTAGGAGTTGGTGGACCTGAGTCAACAACGTATGTACAGGTTGGATATACAATCGCAGACATAGTAGCTAAGGCGCTATTCGGTGTATTTATATTCGCAGTAGCGGTTCGTAAGTCTGAGTCCAACGCGTAAGCGAGAGACAAAGACTATACAGTACCTTAAAAGCAGCGTCGAAAGACGCTGCTTTTTTTTTAGCCTTGTATGCGGCACTTCGGCTGAAATACCGTACCGACAAGCACCGTTTGCTGATAGCGTTCTAATATGAAAGCGGTAGTTGTTGGAACAGGAGTAGGGGCACTAGCGAGCGCTTTGCGCCTCCGGGCTATGGGGCTAGATGTTGACGTTCTTGAGGCGTGCCCCGATGCCGGAGGACGAGCCCGAACGTTCAATTTTCACGGACACTCATTTGATGCTGGGCCGACAGTAATCACAGCACCGTGGCTCTTTGATGAGCTATTTGAACTATTCGGAGAGCGGCGGTGCGAATACGTTGAGTTTCTTCCCTGTGATCCTTGGTATCGACTCTCTTTCTCAGATGGAAGTTCTCTTGACCTTGTTCCCGATCCGATTAGGCAGATGGATGAAATCTCACGGCTATGTCCCGCTGACGCGCAGTTATATCCATCTTTTCTCAAGCATAGTGAGGAGTTTTACCGTATAGGATACGAGCAACTTGGAGTAGCGGACTTTACCTCATTTTGGTCAATGGTTAAGGCGGTGCCCCATCTTGCTAGGCTTGGTGGATTTACTAGCCTATGGCGGCATACTGCGAAATATTTCCAAGATCGAAGGGTGCGACAAGCCTTTTCTCTACAACCCCTACTAGTTGGAGGTAACCCTCTGAATACGACAGCGATCTATGGATTGATTCATGCCATGGAAAGGAAGGGAGGAATATGGTTTGCCAAGGGGGGGACTTCAAAACTGATTGAGGCGCTAGTGTCCCTTGCTAAGCGGCATGGTGTTAGGTTTCATTTCAATAGCACAGTTAACGAATTTGAAACTGATAGGGAGAAAAAGCTTGTAGGAATGAGATACCGCCAGGGTGATAAACAATATTCATTGAAATGTGATCTTGGCGTATGGGGAGGAGATGCCCAGGTGGGATATAGGACTCTTGGGCCAGAGCGCCTCTCGCTTTTTGAGAAGATGAGATTGAAAACTGTCTCCTCATCTATGGGTCTATATGTCCTCTATTTTAAAACCTCTAGGCGATATCCGGATGTAAAGCACCACACTATGGTGCTCTCAGAACGGTGGGAATCTTTACTCAAGGATATATTTAGAGGAAAAAAACTACCATCAGATCCGAGCTTGTACTTACATAGACCAGTCGCTACCGATCCGAGTGTTGCGCTTGAGGATGGTGAGCTATTCTACGTACTAGCGCCGGTCCCACACCTTGGAAACTTCTCTTCGTGGGAGACAGCACAAGAACTTTTCCGGGCAAAAGTTCTGAGTATCCTTGAGGAACGGGTACTTCCGGAGCTTTGTGACTCACTTGTTTTTGCGGAATCGGTTGATCCGCGATACTTCAAAAAAGCTCTCTTGAGCCCGCTCGGTGCCGGATTTTCTATCGCGCCTACCTTAAGTCAGTCAGCCTGGCTGCGATTCCATAATCGGGCAGACAAGGTAAAGAATCTTTATTTCTGCGGAGCTGGGGTTCATCCCGGCGGAGGCTTACCCGGTGTAGCAACCTCGGCTAAAGTTATTGAGTCCCTTGTGAGGCAGGATTATCCAGGTATATGTGCTTCTCAGCTTGTGGAAGATCGTGTATCGCAAGGAGCGCTCGCATGAACGATGATTTGCGTCTGATGACGCGCGCAGGAAAGACTTTTTATTTTGCGACATTATGGCTCAGTCCGGAAGCTAGAAATGATGCCGCTACCGCATACAGCTTTTGTCGAAAGATTGACGATATCGCAGATGGAGGTCTTCCCTCAGATGAGCGTAATGAATATCTATCTAGTGTGACTCGTGCCGTAAGCTCAATGGATAGAACTTTTTCTGGTATAGAGCGGCTACTCTCTCTGATTCAGAGATTCCCAGATATTAAAGAGCCGATCATTTCGCTTGTGGATGCGTGTCGAGAAGATACCACGGGGCTTGTTATTAAAACGCAGGACGATTTAGCGAAGTATTCCTACGGAGTCGCTGGAAATGTTGGATTGATAATGTATCCAATTCTAGGAGGACGAGTTGCAGAAGGGCGCGCGCATGCTTCAGATCTCGGTATTGCGATGCAGTACACAAACATAGCGCGCGATGTCTTTGAGGACCTTAGAAGAGGAAGGGTATATCTTCCAAGTGATTGGCTTGATGGGATAGATCCACGGAGCCTACTTGTTGGAGACTCTAAAGTTGAGCAGGTTATCTTGGCAGCCGTCAGGCAACTTTTAGACACAGCACAATTGCATTACCAACGTGGTCTTGCAGGTATTCATTTCCTCGCGCCCCGCTCTCGATACTCCATTAAGGTTGCCGCTAGGTGTTATGGAGCTATAGGAGACAGAATTATTAGAGGAGGAGTTTTATCGCGTAAGCGATCTGTGGTTCCTTTATACAAGAAGGGGCTCCTAGCGTGTCAAGTATTGATGAAGGATTTGAGTACTCCGCGTATAACTATTTCCGAAAAGTAAAACGTGGTGCAATCGATAGGCATTCGCGGGGCTGGTGTTGCGGGATTGAGTTTAGCTCGTGAGATCCTTCGCTCGTCTACAAACTGCACAGTGTCTCTCTTCGATAGAAGGCCAAGGCTTCCACATCCTCAGAGAACGTTCTGCTTCTTTGCTTCCACCAAAGAGGCCCTACCGGTCGAGCCATATAAGAGATGGAAGAATGTTCGTTTTAGAGGGCAACATTTCGATCGCTGCATAGAGACGGCATCTTCTCCATATGCTCTCGTGCGAGGAGAAGATTTCTTTGACAGCACTCTTGAAGAGCTTGAGGGGCGAGGAGCTTGTTTCTCTTGGGAATGTGGACATGTCGATATAGAAGGCAATTCAATACGCACTAATAGTGGCGTTTGCGAATTTGATAAGGTAGTAGATGCCTCTTTTGATGTCTCTGAAGCACGCTCTCTTTTGTGGCAGTCGTTTGGAGGACTATGGATACAAACCTTAGCAGATTCCTTCGATCCATCAACGGCACTCCTCATGGACATCTTGCCGAGTAGTGAGAGTTGTCCCATATCTTTTATGTATGTGCTTCCGATTTCAACAACAGAAGCATTGGTAGAGCATACAACCTTCAGCACTCATCAGATGCCATCTGAATGGCATCTCTCATTGTGCTATGAGTGGATTCAATCTCATGTTCATAGCCAGTATGAAATTATCTCCCGTGAGTCGGGGCTAATACCTATGGGGCTTGAGCGCCCAGTTAAGACAGAGAATGTTGTATTAGGCAGCGCTGGCGGGGCGATTAGGGCTTCTACTGGATACGCGTTTCTCAATATCCAAAAACAGGCACGCGATCTCGCAAGAGTTTTAGTAGAAGGAGGTACGGGTGATATGCTGCGAATCTGCGAGGGGCTTCCCAGGTGGTATGCAACAGCAGACGCGCTCTTTCTAAAGGCACTGGCCACGGCACCTCTTAATGGTAGCCTGTTGATGGGCCGATTGCTCGAGAAGGCTCCCGCACAGCCACTGCTTCGGTTTCTTGCGGGAGACGCAAAGATCGTTGAGGGCTTGAGAGTAATGTCATCTGCTCCTAAGATGATGATGATAAAGGCATTGCTATCAGTATGAGTTTCGGCACAATTCTAGTTTCAGGCCTCGCTATATTACTTGCACTAGCCACCGCGATTGAGTCGTCGGTAGGCGAGTGGCTTGCTCTTAGTTTAATTATCCTCGCGGGAATTCCCCACGGCTCCTTTGACCTGCGGCTCGCTGAGGCGAAGTGGAGGGAGAGCTCCCGTTCACGTCTTTCCATTCTTGCGATCTACGTTTCTTCGGGTATGGCCATGAGCGCTTTCTGTATTGTGTTTCCAACAGTGGGATTGGCGCTATTTCTAGTAATATCCATCATTCATTTTAGCGAAGGAGAGATGATTCACGGCGGAATGGCTCGAGGCTGGATGATCGGGTCTAGCTCGGTTGTATTGCCAATAGGACTTCACCTCACGGGAGCTCGCGCATATTTACATTACTTTATTTCATTTGATCTTATGGAGAGTCTCTCCCCTTTTTTGCAACTACTCGCGGTAAGCTTAGCTGTATTGCTTTTTATCCAGCTTAGCCGAGACTCTCTCAAGAGAGATCCGGATATTGACTCGAATACACTCCAGCGCTGGATCTGTCTAGGAGCCTGGCTACTTCTTCCGCCACTCTCAGGATTTTGTATTTGGTTTATCGGACGGCATTCATGCAAGCATCTTGAAGTGTGTAAGGATCTCTTTCGAGAAAGCCGCTTTGGAATGCCACTAGATTTTTTGGTAATATCTCTTGTCGCAATTCTTCTTATTATACCTCTCTCATTATTTTTTGATTTGCGAGATATAAATCAGCTCTTTGCGGCCACTATCGTGCTCATTGCCGGGCTCACTGTGCCGCACATACTCGTTACGCATGACCTACAGAAAACGATGAAGCAGATGCGGCAGCAAGCCTGATAGGTATTTATTATCTTGGTATAAGCACTTAGGAGGGGGGGGGCGAGCTATAGGGCATTCCGTGTTTAATAGTGACGCACTATGTTCGGTAGCTGACTCGGACTGTTGCCTAGAAAGTAACCCCGTACCAATGCCAATACCACCAACTGTTTTACGGGGCGCAGCAAGTCGGCTAGCTCGCTAGCCCTCCAGGATACCTACGAAACCTTCGTGGCATCCCCGTAGTAGGTGACGGAACAAGTTAGGGGATCTTCGGAAGATCCAGAAGTGTTGCAATTAGTAAACTGGATAAGAAGCGTCACCCGAGCCTTATCCGCACCAGCGTCAAGAAATCCAACCGTAGACAATGTAGAAGCGCACGAATACGGCACGATAGATCCGTAGCTTCCAAACGTCGGCGCTGAGGCGATAAAGCTGATTACCTCTCCTGATCCCTGTCCTCCAATAGCGGTACTTCCATCGACCGCAACAACGGTAAACACATCGTTTACGTCCGTACTAACCGTCATTGGGAACAGTGGGTTGATATCCGATCTAACAGAGAAGGGGCAGTTGTTTTGATTCGAGGTATAGGAACCTTCCCATACCCCATCAAATGACACGGTGTCTTGGCTGCCACAACCGAATAATGAGCAAACAAGAGTTATGAGGATTAGTTTTTGTTTCATGATATAGCCACGCACTTTATAGCCCATAGATCGATAAAGGCAACACAACTTTATCACCTGTTAGTATATAATTGGTAAGTATGATGGTACCAGTGATCGTATTTAATTAGATTTATACAAAAAGTTAAGTTTATCAATTATTGTCGCTTTCTACATTGCCCTCTCGGCTCATTTCCCTCAAAAAGAACGATCTCAGAATGAAGAAATTTAGCCGCCTCATTTGACCCCCTCACTTTAGCAGCTGAGCGCTCTAACATCTCTAGCTCAAAATCTGATAAAACGCTTTTTCGTATTCCAATCTCTCTCCATGCAGAGCTTGGCTTACAACCATTTGAAATGCCACGAGCAAGAACTAATGCATCCAGTAGGGCTTGATTAGCTCCCTGACCCTTAAACGGGCTCATAGGATGTGCGGCATCACCGAGTAGTGTAATAGAACCCCCATTTTCGAAATTTGATATATTAACTAGCTCTCGGTCGTATATAGGATAACTAGAAATTTGTGCCTCCGAGGTGTTTGCTATAATTTCAGGAATAGGAGAGTGCCAAGCAGCTCTCAGCATCGCTTCTTTTTTCAGCTTTTGTGAGCCGCTAGAGCTTAAAATTCTCGCCTGGTCTTCCGCGATGGGAAAACTCAATTGCCACATCACTGAATCCGATGTGAAAGGCATAACGTATATGCGCTCAGTGCCATTAGCAGTTTGAAATACTGTGGCTGAATCAAGCAGCTCACTTTTAAGCCCCTCCAGCTTCTGTAGGGGGCAAATTCCTAGGATTACTATGCAACCTAAATAACGTAACGGGTTAGCCTCTTCGCCAATCATTTGCTTACGTACCGAACTACGAATTCCATCGGCACCAACGACCAGATCTGCTTTTATTTTTTTTGAGGAACCTGCTACCAGAAAGTTTAGCTCAACACCTTCCCCGGCATGCTCGCTATAATCTACAAACTGATGTCCCCATTCTATCTTCGTCGGCCCACCTAGTTGCTCTAGTAGCACTGCTCGCAACAGTTGTCGGGCGATGTGTACATTAGTACGCCGTGCATTTTTTGAAGCCCCCGACTGTAGCCATTTTCTTACCCCCCATTCTCCAACTATTTTCCCCTCTGTGGTATAAACGACATGTCTAGTAGAAAATACCCCATCTTCTAATCGGTTTATACCAAAACCCTTCATTGCAACACTAGCTTGCTGCAAGGTGAGACCATAACCCTGTGAGCGTGTTTCAAAATCCTGATCTCGTTCAAAAAGAGTAAAAGGAATCGCGCGATGTAAGCAAGCTACTGCCAACGCTACCCCACCAATTCCAGCGCCGATGATCGCCACGTGTGGGTAGTTTATTGTATCAGCTAACGGAGGACTAGATGAAGGCTGTAAGCCAGAGCCCGAACAAGCGCTACAACTCAAAGGATGTGCTTTTGGAATAGTAGGAGGCGTTCCAAGGCCCTCTGATTGCTGAAAAGCCGCGAGCTCTTGCTGGTAAAGTAAGCGCACTTTTCTCCCTCGGCGCTGGTTTTTTCTTCCGCAGCCGTAACATTCACTACAGGTGGTGTAATAGGTAGATGTATATGAGGGAATATTTTTCAAAGCGCTACTGCTAAAAATACTTTTTTAAAGGATATAGAGATCAACTCACTTTTGGCAAGTATTTGCTTTGAGCTGCAGAGTGGCTCCCTGGAGGGTTTTATAGGCCTTGGTCGCAGCCGAAGCACTCCTAGCCTAGTTCTCGAGCATTTAGGATGAGAGAAGGAGGGTGTAAGTCGCTAAACTAAATCAATCCCTGTTCAAGTCCTTTTAATACTTCTTTTGCCCTCTTTTTTAGTTGCACTAAATCAGAGAGCCTTTTTAAGCCAAAAACTTGCTGGCTCATTCGATGATTTTTAGCAAAAGTTTCTTCGTGTCTATCAAGAAAATCCCAGTATAGAGTGGTAAACGGGCACGCTTTTTCACCGGTGCGAAGTTTTGGGTTATACGCGCAGCCCTTGCAGTAATTACTCATACGAGAAATATAGGCACCTCCTGCTGCATATGGTTTTGTCATCATTTGGCCACCGTCTGCGTGTACTCCCATGCCAATTACATTCGGTACCATTACCCATTGTGTCGCATCGATAAATACTTCTCTCATCCAACTAAGAAATTGTTGTGGGTCAGTGCCCGTAACTAATGCAAGGTTACTAAGAAGCATGAGGCGCGGAATGTGGTGAACCCAGGCGCGAGATTTAATATCAGTGATAGTCTGCTTCATGCAGTTCATAGATGTTTTATTTGGGTCGTTGAATAGTGGCAGTAGCTGACGGGTAGCCTTCAGTTTGTTGTTATTTTTGTAATTAGGCCCCAAATACCAATACATACCATTAACATATTCACGCCATCCAATAATTTGCCTGACGAATCCTTCACAAGACGCAATAGGAATCGTTCCAGTATCAAAAGCTTTAAGAGCCTCTGATATTACTTCGCTTGGATGCAGCAGTCCGTTGTTTAGGTACGGCGACAGTAGTGAGTGGTGTAGCGCCCAATTCTCTGTAGTCATTGCATCTTCTAGCGGCCCAAATTGAGAAAAGTGATTGTCGATAAAGTTTTTTAATTGGGCTAGCGCACCTTTTCGAGTAGTAGCCCAAGTAGTAGAAGGAGTGTAGTTAAGTTCTTTAGCAACAATCTTATCTATCTCATCGCGCTTATGCTCTAAATATGGCGGACCCTCATATTTCTTAGGTGGCGGTAGGCGGTTTTCTTTGTCGAAGTTCCACGACCCTCCTATCGGTTTGTTATTTTCTACCAAGATGTTGAGGTTTATGCGCTGAGCCCGGTAGAAGGTTTCCATCAGGTAACTCTTCTGTGAATCGGCCCATTTTTTAAAAAATAAGCGGGGCGTCAGAAAAAAATCATTCTTAATAAAGATTAGTCCGTGTTCTTTGAGTGCTTCGTACTGACCAAAAGATGACGGTTCTGCGCAGGTAACAGGCAGCCCTGTATGCTTGCTTTGGATAATTTTAAGACCATCAATAGTTGTTGGAGCTTTAAGATATTCAACAGTAAAACCTTCTTTTTCAAGGCTCTTGGCAAAGTGACGTGCAGCTGAGATTAGATAGAAAAGACGCTCTGGGTGCCAATTTCGAACTGTCGTCATTCGAGCACTTTCCACCATAGCAATTAGGTTTTGCTTAGAATCGGCATCTTTAAGTGCACCAAAATCACGGTGCAAATGATCAAATGGAATGTAAATAATGCTTTTCACTTGTGGTCCAGAGTAGGTGTTGGCTTCAAAATAATTTAATTTATGATTTTCCTCACTAAGAAAGTACTCAACCCCTAGTAAAAATACTTTTGACGCAGCTATCTAAAGAACTATTCAATTATAGTTTGCTCCCCGCTTTTTCGCTATGGAAGGATAGGAAAATTGACTCACTTTTAGTAAGTACTTGCTTCGAGGTAAAGAGGGGCCCCCCTGCAGAATTTTCTAGGCCTGGTTGCGACCGCAGCACGTCTAGCCTGCTTCTGGCGTATGATGGGGCAGCAAAAGAGATTGCAAGTCGCTAAAAAAAGAGCAGTATATAAATCACGCCCGCACGTCCGAAGAGAGTGACGATTTTAGAACTCATCTACCTGCGGGTCGAGCGAGTTATAAATTGGAATTTCATCGATACCATGTGAGGTATCAATAAACTTCGGGATTGTAGCAGGAGCTAGAAAGTCTGGGAGGCCGTGAAGCTTCATGATATCTGGGGTTGCGAGACCGTCTCGGATAAACGCCACGATTACCACATGTGCTTTGCAGCTGCCAATTTTTAATAAGAACAGTAAGAAATAAAATTTATGGCAAACTACTTAATAATCGGCGCCTCATCCGGAATAGGGAAAAAACTTGCTGAGCAATTATCTGAATCAGGTCACCAAATATTTGGAACTTATTGTAAAAATGAAATACGTTCTAACAACCCGTTAATTCAATTTCATCCATTAAATGTTTTAGATGAAAATATAGTTTTTGATTTCCTACCAGAAACATTAAGCGGTGTTATATACTGTCCGGGCAGTATTAATCTTCGACCATTTGAAAGAATTAAGCCAAACGATTTTATTGATGACTATAATTTGCAGGTTGTGGGTGCAATAAAAACAATACAAAATGTTGCCCCAAAATTAAAAAATAGCGAAAATGCTGCTATCATATTATTTTCAACTGTTGCGGTTCAAACAGGCTTTCCCTTTCACACTCAGGTGTCTGCATCTAAAGGCGCAATTGAAGGACTAACAAAAGCATTGGCTGCAGAGTATGCACCAAAGATAAGGGTGAATTGTATAGCGCCGTCACTAACTGATACTCCTTTGGCAGCTTATTTGTTAAATAGCGAACAAAAGATAGAAGCAAGCGCACAGCGACATCCTCTAAAGAGAGTTGGAAAAACTGATGATATAGTTAATATGGCTGAGTTTTTACTTTCAACTAAAGCGAGCTGGATAACAGGACAGATTATGCATGTAGATGGCGGTATTTCTACTTTAAAAATATAAAAATATGGCTATTTATCAATTAACTAAAACTCAAAAACTACCTTCCACTATCACTGAGATATGGGACTTTGTTTCATCTCCTAATAATTTAAAAGAAATTACCCCAGATCATATGGGCTTTATTATAACCAGCAACACCGGTCCAGAAAAAATGTATCCGGGTATGATTATTACTTACAAGGTGAGGCCACTATTTGGCATTAAGCTTAACTGGATGACTGAAATTACCCACGTTAAGGATTTTGAATATTTTGTTGATGAGCAAAGAGCTGGTCCCTTTAAACTATGGCACCATCAACATAAACTCCAACAAATCGAAGGTGGAGTTTTAATGACTGATATTGTTACTTATGTGCCTCCCTTGGGCCTATTGGGATCAATAGCAAATACTTTTTTAATCAAAAAACAGGTTGAGCAAATATTTGATTACAGAACAATTGCATTAGAAAAGCGGTTTGGCAGATTTGTTACAATATAAGTTCTAAAAACGGCATTGGAACGACACTGGTACGGCGCTGTTTTCTAGCGGGGCTCCTCCAAATAACACTAGCCTGGTACTCCACTAGCGATGGATAAAGCTACTCTGTCTCGTTCAGAACCAAAGCCTCTGGGGTCGAGTTGTAGGGCAGATTGATAGTGAATAGTTACTGGATTTCAAAGGCGAGTGCTGCGTCTATCTTAGGAAGGAGAAATTGATATCCGCTCTCAATCAATTTTTTAGGAGATGCCTGAACGCTGGCCAGGAGTACGGCATCTGCTATCTCACCGAAGAGCACCCTTAATACAGGGCTAGGCATAGCTAGGATAGTTGGCCTGTGTAGAGCTCTGCCGAGAGCTTGCGTGAAATCTCTATTAGTTATGGGGTCGGGTGCCACTACATTTACGGCGCCACAGATCGAATCGGTGTAGATGATATGCTCTACTATTCTGAGCAGATCCTCGAGCGCTATCCAACTAATATATTGAGCACCGTTACCCAACCAAGCGCCCAGGCCCAGGCGAAAAGCAGGTAGCATCTTTTCCAGAGCGCCCCCACGCGCATTAAGCACCATGCCGATACGAAGGTTAACCAGGCGCGAGCCAGTAGCTCTGATGGGCTGTGTCGCATTCTCCCAGTCAACGCTTAGTTGCGCTAGAAAGCTGCTACCAGCGGGGGCTGATTCATCAACGCCGCTTGTTCCGCCGCAAGCACCGGTATCGCCGTAGTAGCCGCAGGAAGAGGCCATAATAAAGAGGGGAGGTTTGTGTGATAGAGAGGTTATGGTATGTGAGAGAAGTGCTGCTGAATTAATACGACTATCGTATAAGCGCCGCTTTTTTTCGGCATTCCAACGGCCCTCGGCGATATTCTCACCCGCAAGGTTAATAACTATATCGATCTTATCAAAAACGGTTGGGGAGAGTTGGCCGGTATCTGGATCCCATGAGCGCTCGTTCTCTAAAGTAGCTGGGCGTCGCACAAGCTTCGTTACGGAGTGGCCAGCAGAGGAGAGGAAGCTTGATAGCGCAGAGCCTATAAACCCCGAAGCTCCAACGATAAGGATGCGCTTGCGTGGCAGGTCGCTTTTAGAGGGGTCGGTACGAGTTGAGATCACGACCCACCGAGCACCATCTTTGCTATCTCGCTGGCGCTCTTTCCGTCGTATTGACCGGCGTAGTTCTCTTTGAGATGTTTCATGACGGTGTTGAGAGCGGCATCGGGGGTAGAGCTCTTTACCTCGAGGATTATTCGCTCCAGCTCTTGAGCGTTTAGCTGTACAGGAAGAAAGCTCTCGATAATTGAGATCTCTAAGAGTAGCGTTGTTTTAGAGTCCTCTCGGTTCGCCTGCTCCGCAAACTGGAGGGACTCCTGGCGCTTCTTCAACTCGCGATGAAGAATAAGGGTGCAATCGCTCTCTGTCAGATCGGTTACCGACCGCTGCATCTCTTCGTACTGAATCTCGCTTAGGATGCCGCGTATTGTATCGAGACGCACGCGATCCTTGGCCTTCATGGCGGGTTTAAGGGCTTCTTTGAGTTTTGCTTTCATAGCGATCTTTTGTACTGCCACGCGATAAAAAGGGCAACGGCGATATGGCTACGGGGTCTGGGCGATTACGCAGTTTTCTTTGCGGCATCCTGGAACTGCTCGGTAAACTCCTGCAACTTCTTTGCGGTCTCCGCACTAATCAGGTGCTCGGTCTTGCAGGCGTCGATCTCGGCCTGCTGTGGGCTGACCTTTAATATGTTCACGAGGAAGTTGTTAAGGATGTTTTTTCTCAGGTGAATAGCACGCGCGATCACTTCGCCCTCTTCAGAGAGCACTAGAAATCTGTTCTCATCCTCGACCACAAGGTTCTTGGCCTTTAGCGCCTTCAAGTTAATAGAGGCGCTGCCGGTTGTGATGTTGAGGTCCCGAGCAACATCTGTCACTCGCGCATATCCACGCAGCTCCCTTAGCTCAAGGATCGCCTGGAGGTGGTGTGCGGCGCTATGGGTAATGTTGTTCTCTTCAAATTTCTTCCAGATATCCATCGAGATGTTCCTCGTAAGTAAGAGTCAGTGTTTGGTAGTAATACTAGTATTTTTTGCTCAACTACTGTTGCTAGACTACTAGCCCATGTTATGCATGTCAAACTTAAGTTTGTTGGGTCAAGTAAGCATATCTCGTAGGAAACATGCGTTATTTGCAAAGAGCACCATTTTAGCACATGCTTCTAGTAACGGAGCTTACCCAAACCTGTTATGTGGAATTTTAGTATTAGATATCAACTGGTTACGAGCATTTGTCTAACTGCTATCTGCTTACTAGCGCCCCTGCTTCAAGGCTACGCACTTGAAAAGCCCGGCGAGGTCCTTGAGAAGGATGTCGGAATATTTACCCAACTTGGTGTCAAGGTTGATCTAACTAGAGAATTTACCGATAGCTCCGGTGTTACCAAGAGCCTCAAGGAGTTTGCGCTCCCGGGTAAGCCGATTATAATAGCTCCTGTCTATTATAAATGTCCGCGACTGTGTGGTCTCCTGCTTGATGGGGTCTACGATCTGCTTAATGAGCTCACACTCAAGCTCTCGCTAGATTACACGCTATTGGTAATAGCGTTTGATCCATCGGAGAAACCGGAGGACGCCGTAAAGGTAATGGATAAGTTTAACTCACGCCTCGTTGGCGAGGCGGTCAGTAATACGAGTGGCGTGAAGTACCTGGTAGGGAGCGAGCAGAACGTTTCCGCCCTAATGGGGGAGCTTGGGTTTAAATATTTAAAAGAGGGGCAGGATTTTGCACATTCTGCCGCTCTTATGATATTGACGCCGGGTGGGGAGATCTCGCAATATTTCACCGGGATAATTTTTCCTGCATGGGATGTACGCCTCTCGCTGATTGAAGCCTCGCAAGGTGGGGTAGGAACTGCGATAGATCACCTACTACTATTTTGCTTCAGATTTGATTCGTTGCAAGGAAGATACACCTGGGCGGTGGTTACCTTACTAAGGGTCGGGGGTGCGTTGACACTTCTAGGGCTCGGAGTGCTATTCTACTTTTACGGTAGAAAACGGACGCAGGCTGTATAGGTTATCTAGATAGATAGACGAAAGTTTTTAGGGTATTTGGGTTAGTAAAGTTATGTTGGGATTGCTAGGCGAACAGGGGTCAGATTTCGCGCATAAGATCGATTATGCCCACGACGTAGTTACCATCATCTCGGTGTTATGCACGGCTGCGATCTGCGGCGTGATGATCTATTTCGCCATCATCTATCGCCAAAGAGACGGCAAGGATCATGAGACCCCGGCCATTGAGGGTAATAACACCCTAGAGGTGATCTGGACCGTATTCCCTACGCTTGTGTGTATCTGGGTGGCGTGGCTCGGCTTTGACACCTTCGTTGATCTCCGTACACCACCGGCAGGTGCGATGGAGGTGAACGTTGTTGCCCAGAAATGGATCTGGAACTTCGAATATAAGAACGGCAAGCGCACAACGGGCGAGCTAGTTGTGCCGGTAGGCGAGCCGGTCAAGCTAATCATGACCTCAAAGGATGTTCTGCACTCATTCTTCGTTCCAGTGATGCGCACCAAGGCGGACGTTATTCCTGGGCGCTATACTTACGAGTGGTTCCGTCCGATCAAGACCGGAGACTTTCAGGTTTTCTGTACCGAGTATTGTGGAAATAGTCACTCCAAGATGCAGTCACGCTTGAAGGTTCTCCCGAAAGCTGAGTTCGAGCGTTGGCTCAATGATGACAGCGAGGCGCGCAAGCTTGCCTCACTTAAGCCCTCCGACCTTGGTAAGGAGCTCTATGTTTCTAAGAACTGTATTGCCTGTCACAGTTTAGATGGTTCCCCGCGAGTTGGCCCGAGCTGGCTCAAGCTTTTTGGAAAAGAGGGCAAGCTTGCAGATGGCAGCAGCTACAAGGTTGATGAGAATTATATTAAGGAGTCGATCCTCCTTCCACAGGCCAAGAGCGTTGCAGGGTATCCAGCCATGGGCATGCCAAGCTACCAGGGGCAGATCTCAGATGACGAGATCTCAGGCATCATCGCCTTTATTAAAACCATCGATGGAACGAGTAAGGTTGATGTGGCACCAGCTATTGCTCCGAAAAAGAACGGAGCAGCGCTTGCTGGACTCACTCCCGCTGAGCGTGGCAAGGCGATCGTTAACGACTCTAGCAACCTCTGCGCAACCTGTCACAGTATCGATGGCTCGAAGCTCGTCGGACCATCGTTTAAGGGGCTCTGGGGACGCAAAGAGAAGATTGCTGATGGTAGTGAGGTTGTTGTTGACGCCGCATATATCAAGGAGTCGATCTTAAAGCCGCAGGCTAAGATTGTTGCGGGCTATGGCCCGGTGATGCCAGCTATGTATGAGGGTAAACTCACCGAAGACAATCTCAACGACATCATCGAATATTTAAAAACTTTGAACTAAGCGTAAGGGATAAGAATTTATGGCGGCGCACGCTTCAGCAACTACAGGGCACGGAGAGGTAAATTACCTTAATTGGAAGACCGGTATATGGTCATGGCTTAGCTCCACAGATCATAAACGCATCTGCTTCCTCTATTTATTTGCAATCTCGATCTTCTTTTTAGCGGGCGGGACTGCCGCGCTCTTAATGCGTACGGAGCTTGCAACAGCTGGTCCGACTATCATTAAAGATCCGCACACGTATAACGTGCTCTTTACGATGCACGGGGTCTTTATGATATTTCTTTTCGTGGTGCCCGGTATTCCCGCAACCCTCGGAAACTTCCTTATCCCTCTTATGATAGGGGCCAAGGACGTAGCGTTTCCGCGCCTGAATCTGTTTAGTTTCTATCTATATGTTGTCGGAGCGCTGATCGGAGCCTATGCGATGCTACATCCCGTTGATACGGGCTGGACATTCTACGCCCCTTACAGCACTACTACCGACAGCTCTGTAAGTATGATGGTGTTTGCTGCGTTTGTGCTGGGGTTCTCCTCGATCGTAACTGGACTTAACTTCCTTGTAACTATTCATCAGTTGCGCGCGCCGGGCATGACATGGATGAGGCTTCCGGTATTTATCTGGGCATCTTACGCAACTGCGGTCATTCAGACCGTTGCAACACCGGTGGTTGGTATGACGCTTCTGCTTATCATCGCGGAGCGCGTCTTTGGTGCTGGAATATTTGATCCAACCAAGGGCGGTGATCCGGTTCTGATGGAGCATCTTTTCTGGTTCTACTCGCACCCCGTAGTATACATCATGGTGCTTCCAGCGTTCGGAGTTGTGGGGGAGATTATCCCTGTTTTCTCCCGTAAGCCCCTCTTTGGATATAGGATGGTTGTGCTCTCTACGATGATGATAGCAGCCGTTGGTTTCGTCGTATGGGCGCACCATCTCTTTCTAGCTGGTATCTCGGATTTTTCGGCGAAGCTATTCTCAATCATCACCTTCCTTGTGGCGGTACCAACAGCCATCAAGGTATTTAACTGGGTCAGCACGATGTACAAGGGGTCTATATCGTTTAGGACCCCGATGCTTTATGCCATGTCGTTCGTGTTTCTCTTTATGGTGGCTGGAACGACCGGTATATATCTCGCCATGCTAGGAGTTGATGTGTACTACCACGATACATATTTCGTAGTGGCTCACTTTCATTACACTATTCAAGGCGGAGCCGTAATCGGGCTTATTGCAGCGCTGCATATGTGGTTCCCAAAGATGACCGGTAAGATGTACAACGAAACCGTAGCCAAGAGCGCCTTTGCGCTGCTCTTTGTCGGCTTTAACCTGACCTTTATTCCGCAGTTCATCTTAGGTATGAATGGAATGCCCCGTCGGTATTACGACTACCCACCGCAGTACGAGACCCTGCATTTTATCTCTACAATCGGTGCGTACATGAATGGACTGGGTTATCTGACGGTGATAGGAAGTCTGCTCTGGACTGCAAGGTATGGAAAGGTAAAGGCCCCGCGTAATCCTTATAACTCGCTCAGTTTGGAGTGGCAGACAGCCTCACCTCCGATTCATGAGAACTTTGAGGAGACGCCGATAATCACTGAGGATCCGTATAACTACGGAGTTCACCGGCACAATTAGCTTTAATTTGAAGTAGATATCAAATAGGGACGTTATGAGTTCGAATGCAGCAGTAGTTGAGCACCACGTTGCTCCAGGGGATCCACCTCATATACATCATATGGATAGCGCCACGGCTTATGGAGCTGCAAAGCTCGGTATGTGGCTCTTCCTTGCAACTGAGATCCTGCTCTTTTCAGTGATGTTTTGTAGCTTCGCTGTCATGCGCTACTACCACTTAGCGGAGTTTGCTGATGCCAGTGAGCACTTAAACTGGAAGTTGGGCTGCTTGAATACAGCAGTGCTACTTATATCGAGTTGGACCGCAGCGGTTGCGGTAACGAAGGCTCAGCAGGGAGACAACAGGGCAGTTGCGCGCAACTTTGGATTCAGCATCTTTTGTGGTTTCGTGTTCCTTGTCATCAAGACCATTGAATACACCTCTAAGGCGCAGCACGGCATGTTCCCAGTTGCTCCATGGAACCATGAGTTTTACGCATACAAGAACTTCCTTGGCATCTACTACTGCATGACCGGACTGCACGCACTGCACGTTATTATCGGAATGGTTGTTATGTGGTGGGTTGTGTCCAAGGCGCGCCATAATCGCTTCTCTGCCCGCTACTATACGCCGGTTGAGCTTGGCGCTCTTTACTGGCACTTAGTCGACCTAATCTGGATCTACCTCTTCCCACTTCTATACCTAGTTGGATAATTTCGGAGCACCGTATGTCACATTCAGACTCAGCAGATCACGCGCAGCACGAGGCTCCTGGCCACGTAGTTCCACTAGCTGTATTTAACAGGGTGTTGATAGCCCTACTCGTACTGACCTTTTTAACGGTAGTGATATCCCGTATCGATCTCGGTGCTTGGAATATCGTGGGAGCGATGGTTATCGCCTCAATCAAGGCGAGTCTCGTGATCGCGTTCTTTATGCACGGCAAGTACGAGAATAGGATCATCTGGGCCTACATTATCCTGCCCTTTGTTCTGCTCGCTATCTTGATCGGCGGAGTGTTTACCGACGATCCATTTAGAGGCGACCTACAGCCGATGCAGGTAGTGATCACAAAGTAAGAGCTGCCTCTGAATTAGGCAATTAGCAGGAGCTGCTAATCTGAAATCTCGACGAACTCAACTGTACCGCTCTCTGTTTTAAGAAAGGCGACAGTAAAGCGTTCTGCTGAGTAGAGCGCCCCTGGGTTTATCACCCTTGTTGTTCCGATAAGCTCGTTGCGCGCCTCGTGTGTATGTCCGTGTAGCACATAGTCGTAACGTTGAGATGCTGCCGCTTCAGTGATAATTCTAGCGCTTGTCCCATGATTTACAAAGAAGCTCTTTCCGGCGTGCGTAAAGGTCAGGGTGTCATCGATCTCGTTAAATCCTAGCTCCTGACACTTTTTCTTTAAGCCGGAGCGCTCGCCGTCGTTATTTCCGTAGACAACACGCAGCGCTAGCCCGGCAAAACGCTCAAGCACAGGGGGAGAGATGATATCACCACAATGAATAACGAGCTCTGGGGCACGCTGTTTAAAGAGCGCAACTGCCCGCACGATCATCGGCACATCCTCATGGGTATCTGAAACTATTCCTATTAGGGCCATAATATTCTCGGTTATCTGTAACTATTCACCCATAAGATAAGGGTCCCCGATTAGGGGACGGTAAGAAATGGTGTTTCCATGTGGTTACCGCAGGAGCAATTCTGTTTAACCAGAGGCGAGCTTATACTGGGCTGAATAGTTAGGACAATATGGGCAAAGACACCAAGGGACACCGACTAGAGTTCGTAGATCTAGTCGAATCCCTAGCTTCCTTGAAGCGCAAGTAATATAACTGGGCATAGAGCGAAAGGAGTCACTAGCTTCCTATATACTAGGGAAGGTCGTGGCTGTTACGCATTCTTTTATGGGGCACCTTGATAAAGAATAGAATTCCCTACATCTTGGTAATTATTGCGAGCTGTACAGGATGTGCGGTCGGCCCAGATTACGTCCCACCACAGACAACGGTGCCCGAGCAGTTTATGGGCTCAACCGTTCAAGGCATAAGCTCAGAGCAGGTGCTTGAACGCTGGTGGTCTAACTTTAGCGACCAGCAGCTTAATAAACTCGTGAGCACAGCGGTTCATTCCAATATAGATCTCCGCGCAGCTATCGCCAGAGTTAATCAGGCGCGCGCAATTCGGCAGGAGACCTTTCTGGATCTATTTCCAACCGTAAGCTCCGACGCAGTTTATACCCGTAACCGCACAGCGACCTCAACCTTTGCTGGAGGAGCGATTAAGAACGGTAGTAATTATATTAATAATGAATACTATGATGCCGGATTTGATGCGTTCTGGGAGCTCGATATATTTGGGCGTGTACGGCGCAGCGTTGAGGTAAAGGATGCAGAGAGCGAGGCCTCCGTCGCTGAGTTGCACGATGCTATCAGGATTCTCGTTAGCGAGGTTGCTAGAAATTATTTCGAACTACGTGGAACGCAGCTGCAAATATCCGTTAGCAACGAGAATGCAAGAACTCAGGAGCAGGTGGTAAGGGTCGCTACAGCGCTCTTTAAGGGTGGGCAGTCAACGGAGTTCGATCTTTTGCGCGCCCAGGCGCAACACTCCAGCACCCTTGCTACGATTCCGCCACTTGAGGCGCGTGCAAAGGCGGCCGTATACCGACTGGCGGTGCTGTGCGGCAAGCAGCCACAGGAGCTAGTGCTTGATGGGGCGCAGGCCTTTCCGATATATGTTGGCCCGGTCACCCTTGGAGATCCTGCCGGACTTTTGCAACGTAGACCCGATATTCGGGCGGTTGAAAGGCAGCTTGGTGCGGCAACCGCAGGGATAGGGGTAGCACGGGGCGACCTCTTTCCCAAGGTTACGTTTATGGGTTCAGTTGGGGTTAAAGCCAACACCGTGAGCGAGCTTTCTTCAGGTAATAACGAAACCTACGGGATCGGTCCAAGTATCTCGTGGCCTGCGCTTAATATAGGCAGAGTGTTTGCCAATATCGACCAATCCGAAGCGGTTCAACAACAGGTGATTGCGCGCTATGAGCAGGCCGTTCTGCTGGCTCTTGAGGAGACGGAGCGAGCGCTGGTGCAGTTCTCGGCATCGAGACAAAGGCGCGATTACCTTAAGGACGCAGTCGAGCATAGTAGTAAGGCCGTAGCGATAGCGCAAACTCAATACGAGAACGGACTGATTGATCTTCTACCGGTCCTTGACGCACAGCGCAGCGCACTAACCTCACAACTGCAACTTGCAGAGAGTGAGACCGGGCTGCTTACAGCATTAGTAGCGCTCTTTAAGGCGCTAGGAGGTGGATGGGATGAGGCGATTACAGAGGCTAAGTTGGCAACGTAGCCTGAATCATAAACGGTGCTGCAAGGATCGATACACCGACAAAAACGAGCAGCACCACGACCAGGTATGTGATAAAAAATGGGATACGTTGAGTAATAGGGATCTCAAGCATGCTTGGGAGGCCCTTGTAGAGAACGTATAATGCGTAGATTGAAAAGAGGATCGATAGTGGAGCTCCGATCGGTGGGAATATAGTGAGCATTGTCCCGACGAGCTGCGGAAGTGAGGCGTGAATAATCCAGCCATAGGCCCTGTCGTAGTTAGCCTTGCCTTGAAAGAAGGGCGCCAGCTTCTCGATTAACCATGCCAATGCAAATGGCATAGCTGCACCGATTATAATCTGAACGACCCCCTGACTAAGCAATCCAAAGAGGGATGGGCGCCATTGTCCTAGGAGCCCCGGCTGACCGAAGATCAGCAGCCCAAGTTGGCTACAAAGGGTAGCAACCACCAAGGTTGGCAAGGCCAGGGTGATAAAGAGCTCTTTCGCCGTTTTATTCTCAGAGGAGATGGTGGTCCAACACTGCACCGGGGACGTAATTACAAGCTTGATGCGGTTGATGATGAAGTTAGGGCAGATCGTATTTGTGCTCATGTCTTAAAGGCTACTGTAGGAACGGCGGCTAATGGAAGTATCATTGTGCAATCAATGCGACCAGGGGCAGTATAGATACGGCGTTATATACCAGGGCCGTGTCGTTTTAAACAGTTATTCTAATCAGTTGAAGATAATAGAGCTAGTTTGTATACCCATATACTAGGGTGTAAGTTCGTCCCTATATGAGATTTCTTTGTGCCTAGCCGATACTATGTTTATGGAACGACTCCTAGTCGCAACAGCGGCTTTAAATCAGACCCCGATCGATTGGGAGAATAACCTTCGTAATATTCGAGGGGCTATTGCAGCTGCGCGCAGAGCAGGGGCGCAGATCGTGTGTCTACCGGAGCTGTGCATTACGGGCTACGGCTGCGAAGATACCTTTCATTCCTCCGGGATCTTAGAGCAGGCGCTCCGCTATACCGTAGAGCTGGCCAAGGAGAGTAAGGGGATTGTCGTTAACGTTGGGTTACCCCTAGAGCTTAACGGTGCGGTGTACAACGTAGTTGCGCTGTTGGCCGATGGTGAGATAGCTGGTTTCGTTGCAAAGCAGCACCTAGCTGGTGATGGGATTCACTACGAGCCACGTTGGTTTAAGTCTTGGCCGCACGGCGTTGTCTCGCATATTCAGCTTGGCAAGCAAGCCGTGCCGGTTGGGGATATATTTTTTGAGGTTGATGGGGTCAGGATCGGATTTGAGATCTGTGAGGACGCGTGGGTCGCCGATCGACCGGGAATCGATCTCGCCCGTCACGGTGTGGATATCGTGCTTAATCCAAGCGCTAGTCACTTCTCATTCGGAAAACATGAGGTGAGAAAACGCTTCGTTCTTGAAGGCTCGCGCGCCTTCGGTGTTGCGTACCTCTATGCGAACCTGCTTGGGTGCGAGGCCGGACGGGTTATCTATGATGGAGATACCATAATCTGCTCACACGGAGAGATTGTAGCTCTGGGAGAGCGCTTCTCATTCGAGCAGCTACAGGTAGTAAGTGGCGTTATTGATCTGGAGCGCTCGCGCATGATTCGCCGCAGGCTCTCTAGCTTTCGTCCACAACACGACGCCGGAAACCGACTCGTTGTGATTACGGGGCTAGAGCTAAAACGGAGCACGAAAAGCTCTAAAGCCCAGAGTATAGCGTGGGAGGGATCTGAAACTATAAAGCATGAGGAGTTTACCCGTGCCGTATCGCTAGGTCTCCTTGACTACCTCCGTAAGAGTAGGAGCGAGGGTTTCGTTGTTTCATTAAGCGGCGGAGTTGATTCAAGTGCTGCGAGTTGTCTCGTTAGGCTGATGATAGAGGGCGCGCTTAAGGAGCTTGGACTGGCTGGGCTTAAAGCGAAGCTTTCATATATTCCCGGAATTAAGCGCATTAAGAACGTGAGGGAGCTCACAAAGCGCTTACTGGCGTGTGTCTATCAGGGCAGCGATAATAGTTCAGAAACAACAGCTACCGCTGCTAGCACGCTTGCAAAGGAGCTTGGAGCAGAGTTCTTTAACCTCTCCATAGCGGAGCTAGTTGATAGCTATGAAAAGCTTATAAGCAAAGCAACTGGAGTGAAGCTCTCGTGGCAGGAGCACGATATCGCAAGGCAGAATATTCAGGCTCGTGTGCGATCGCCATCAGTCTGGCTTATTGCAAACCTGCGGCGGGCGTTATTATTAACTACCAGTAACCGCAGCGAGGCAGCGGTTGGATATACAACCATGGACGGCGATAGTAGTGGTGGGCTTAGCCCGTTAGGGGGCATTGATAAGGCTTTCTTACGGCAGTGGCTTAAGTGGATTGAGCGCCAGGGGCCAGCTGGGCTTAGCTCTTTTCCCGCACTAGCACTTGTAAATGTGCAGGCCCCTACAGCGGAGCTTCGACCGGCGCGCGATAAACAAACCGATGAGAGAGATCTTATGCCCTATGAGGTCCTAGATATTATTGAGCGCTACGCAGTGCGGGATAAGCTTCTGCCACAGGGGGTTCTGGAGCTGCTACGGGAGGACTTCGCGGGGCGCTACTCATTAGCGGAGCTTAGCGCATGGACCGAGCGATTCTTTAAGCTCTGGAGCGCAAATCAATGGAAGCGGGAGCGCTATGCGCCATCCTTTCACCTCGATGATGAGAACCTAGATCCGAAGAGCTGGTGCCGATTTCCGATATTATCTGGTGGCTTTGCGCAGGAGCTTAAGGGGTTGCGTAGTAAGAAGGGGCGCAGATGAGTAGTGCGGCTGGTGGCCGAAGACGGCTAGCTCTTTATGGTGGGGCCTTTGATCCGATTCATAACGGGCACCTTGCAACGATAGCGCTAATCTTAAATAGCGGCGCGGCGGATGAGGTGCTCGTTATTCCTAGCGGCGACCGGCCCGATAAGCCCAACACAATAGCGGCGCAGCACCGCATGGAGCTCTCCCGTCTAGCCATTTCCGAGGCCTTTGGCTCGGACTCAGCGATTACGGTCTCTGATCTTCAGGCCAGCGGCTCGCTTGGTTTTGCCTCGATAGAGCTCTTAGACTACTTTAAGAATAAGCAGCCAGATGCAGAGCTGCTATTGGTAGTGGGGGCCGAGCTGCTTAGGGACCTTGCGGGATGGGTGGAGGCCGAACGGCTTAAGCTTGAGGCGCACCTTCTTATAGTAGGGCGGCCGAGCGTTAAATCCTCTGCGCCTGAGCCGGAGCTGCAAGCAGAGCTACAAGCAGAATGGCGATCTACGGTGCTCGCTGCCCCATACGAGGCTCAGGTGCTAGTGTCGAGCACAACCCTTAGGGAGCTAATACGAAGTGGGGCGCGCTGTGCTGGGCTAATGCCTAAATCGGTCTACGACTACTGCATTAAACATGCAGTTTATAGAGCATTTTAATATGAAGGATTTATCCTATGCAATCACTACCAACTATTCCGCAAATAACTCCAAGAGAGCTCAAGGCCAGACTCGATGCAGGTGACGATCTCTTTCTGCTCGATGTGCGTGAGCTGCAGGAGCGCGAGATCTCTCATATTGGCGGCGAATTTATCCCAAAGGACACCGTAATTCAGAACCTCGAGCGCATTCCACGCGACAGGGATGTTATCGTCTACTGTCGAAGTGGGGGACGCAGTCAGTGGGTGGCGCAGGAGCTTAAGGGCAAGCACGGCTTTGAGCGGGTGCTAAACCTGTCCGGGGGCATGTTGGGGTGGGCTAAAGAGGTCGATGGCTCCGTTCGAGTGGGGTGAGAGGCATAGCCCAGACCAGCACACCAACATACCTGTCGGTATGAGTCGGTTTTAAAATATTATGCTAACCAGGCGCTAACTTTTCGTTGGACTTAACGAACATCTTCCTTTATTTTGGAATATAACGGTGAGGCTTTCATGTCTTTTCCTGCACAAAAAGCAGGAATTGGCCTGTATGCTACATCCCTTGCTCTTTTTCATTCTAATATGTGCATAAGCTGAGCTCTTATCGGAGTCTGGATAGATACGGATTGCGACGAGGGCTCACAAAGATCGAAATAATATGGTTTTTAAGGTAACTCCCTTGAGGTTGGCTCGTTAGAGCTGCTTCACGGGAGTTACCTTTGGATGGGTGATTCTAGTTTCATTTCTCAAGCAAGAGGAGAGACAGTATGTCTCAAACTGGAGTTCGTATCTCGGCGTTGATCTCTGAGACCAACACCATCAGTACCACGCAGCGCGAAGCCAAGCGGCTAGCCGAGAGGATCTTGTATCTTCTCGACAGGCCGAAGTACAGGGGCGGGCGCGAGTACAGTCAGGGTGGAAGTGGAATCAGGTTCTGTCGAGATAAGAACGGACTGCTCACCATTCGGTGTCAGCAGCAGGAAGTAACGGTTTCTCTGTCCCCGGACAAAGGAAACCGGCTCAAAAAGCGTACAAATATTTTACGCCTGAGTAAAAAACTCCTGGTCAACGAACTCATCCTCAAATCGATGAGCTATCAGTTGTAAACCAAGGAAGGTAGGATGTCACAAATCGCGACACACTACCTTTTCCCAAAGGTTTTGTGTTTCGATCTTGTGATGTCCTCTTCTAAACTTTCCAATATCCGAGCGCCAATTTAGTTAACGGCCCTCTTCGTTGCCGCCCTCGTTATTATCATCATCATTTGACGCATCATGCTCTGTATCTGGAGCTTTAGAGGGATCGGTTATCCCTCTGCGTAGCATCGAGGCCGCTCGCGGAGCTTCAAAACTCGCATTGCGCCACTGTATGGCCAGGACCGGAGCGATGCCCTCCCTAATCCATTTAATAGCCTCCTCTGGCGCAAAGTTAGCGCGGCGCCAGTTGGCGGCCAGTGGTGCGCCGCTAATTCCCAGTCTGCCCCACTCCATATAGTCCTGCGGAGAGAATCCGTAGGCACGCCAGTATCCTGCGGCGACCGCTGGGATCTTATTCTCGATCCACTGCTGAGCCTCATCACGTGGAATCTCTGCTAGCTCAAAGGTGAACTCCTTTGAGAAGACGTTGATTAGGATATTGGCATCATGCACATACGATCTTAAATCGCTCGGCACGAGCGAGGCCTCCTTGCGGAGTTTGTCGCACAGCTCAACGGAGAAGACGCTACCAGCGGAGAAGATCTCTACGATACTCTGGGCTATCGCCAGATACTCCTTAGCTCCATCGATCTCAAACGCGACGCGTTGCGCGTGGTCGTTAGCGCCTAGTCCTGAGAAGACGCCGTAGAGCGTTTCAATGTATGAGTTACGGGTAGCTGCCGAGCGAACTATCGAAGCAGCGAGTAGTTTTACAACGTCACGATTTTGAGAGAGGTTAGATGTTGAAAGAGCAGATTCAATCTGCGGCATAAGCCATAGGCAGTCGCGTTTAAGCTCTCGCATAAAGCTCATGGCCGAGATCGCATCGAAGGTTTCAGGCGCAGACCAACTCGTTGCAAAGATAGGGAGCTCCTCAGAGAGGTCCTTCAACCAGCGGTCTAGCTTGTCGAAGGTCTTATGGGCGTTATCGAGGTATCCAGTGGGCAGGAGCGGACATTCAAGTTTAGTCATCGCCGCTTCAAAGAGGATCTGGCCGAAGAATCCAGCTTTAAGAAAGGTAAGGAACTCGGCTGAAAGGTGGAGGTCTTTATTGAGCTTAGCCATGCGTTCTCTTTGAATATACTAAGGTGGCACCACTAGTATCGGTTATGGAGTGATATTCCATTACTGTTGCATGCTAAAAAGTTGGCGGCAACTCAACTACAACGGAACTTAGGCAGGTTATACCCCCTGACTTACTCCGCAAATCGATCCCTGAATGGTTTTTTAGAGCTTAATTAAAGGAGCGTGTTTTGTATGGCCAAGCTCTGCCCTGGCAGGGGGCATTACGAGCTCTCCAAATAGGGAGAGATCTCGACTATTTCGCTCGCGTTGTTCAGAGTGGATCTCGGCAGCGTGAGAGAGCGTATGCTTGAATTCATCCCTAAAAGTCTGCAGCGTCTCGCTCGAAAGATTATTAAAGGGGCGATCAAGTCCTTGCGTGGCTGCATCAAGGCCGATATCGGCACCAACCATAAGCGCGGTCTCAGGGACCTGCGGAGCGCCGCCCACTAGGGCAGAGATGACGGATTGTAGCGCCTGTCGAGCGGGTATAACCAGCTCCGACAGCGATCCCTCAATTGCGCTAGCCATGCTTTGAACCTGTTGGGCTATCTGAGGGAGGGTGTTTAGTGAACTCATATCTCTAGTAAGTCTAGCATATTTAGAGCAACAACCGAGAGATTTCGGAGGCTAGTTAGGTGCTCGTTTTATAGCGATTTGCAACACCTCTGAGCGAAACAGATCGACCTAGTCTGACAGGCGCAAGCTGTCTAGCGCCGCAGCACCCCAAGCTTGATAGTTACGGCGCGCTCCTCCCCGTTATTTATAAGCATTAGTTTGATCTTATCACCCGGTTGCTTATCATCTAAGACGCGGAAGAGGTCATCGCCATCCTCAACAGGGGTGTCATCTATCGATGTTATTATATCGCCTAGTTGGATAGCGCCGGTGGCGTCACGTTGCAGGGGAAGAATCCCAGCCTTATCAGCCGGGGAGCCAGGAAGTACGTTTGCGACTATAGCCCCAGGGATCCCCTCTGGGCGTAGGTATCTGCTCTCCAGTAACTGCACACCGAGCACCAGTTTCTTAACGGAGCCGAACTTAATAAGCTGCGGTACGATCCGATTAACCGTATCAACGGGGACCGCAAAGCCGAGTCCGGCATAGCTACCGGATGCGCTTACGATAGCCGTATTCATGCCGATCAGATGCCCAGCGCTATCGAGAAGGGGGCCACCGGAGTTGCCCGGATTGATCGCCGCATCGGTCTGAATAACTCCCTGAATAGGACGATCCGTTACGGCTGATTTAATCTCCCTTCCAAGCCCACTGATTACGCCAGTTGTAAGGGTGTGATCAAAACCAAACGGATTTCCGATCGCAAAAACATCCTGTCCAACCCGCAAGTTTTTTGATGATCCCAGTAGAATTGCTGAAAGCTTTATATCTGGCGCGCTAATTTTAAGTACTGCGATATCCTTGTCCGGCTCAACACCTACAAGCTCAGCGTTATAGGTTGATTGATCTGATAGTGTAATACGAGCGACCTGCGCGTCTTTGAGCACATGAAAATTAGTGACGATATAGCCCTGCTCATCCCAGATAAAACCGGAACCGGCGCCCTGCGGAACCTCAAAGGCGTTCATCGTAAAGAGATCTCGCTCAACGGCGAGCGTTGTAATGTAGACAACCGAGGGGGCCGCTTGTTCAAAGAGGCGGATAGTTGCAAGTTCCTGCGGCGCCAGATCGCCGCGTGGAGTTATCTGGCGGGGCTGCGCTCTCTGTAGCGGAGCTGTGATGAAACGCTTGCCGAGCAAAAAGAGCGTTATAACCAAACCAGCCCCGATTAGAGCCGAGATTATAATAGTAGGGAGAGCTCTTTTACCTGAATTAGATTGCATTGTACTACCATGCGATCCTCACAGGTTTTTTTCAAGGCTATCTGTTTTTTCAATGGTAGCTATTTTTAAAGCAGAGAGCTTTGCTTATTAAGCAGGCTTTGTAGCTCCTGATCTGAGAGTTTGATTAGATCTTCTACTCCTTGGTACGGATCTCCTGTAAGTCCAAGACACTGCGCCACAGCCGGCTCAGTCTTAACCCCAACTTCCTTAAGGGCCCGAATGGCGTTTCTAAATGGCGCGCCCCCGAATTGAAGGACACGTGAGGTTTGGCAGAGATGTAGGTATGCGCGTTGTTTTATAACAGGTAGTGGCTGGGCGTAGATCTCTATCTCCCACCCCGCAAAGCGGAAGAGGCAAACGGTGGCGCCTTCTAATGGAGTGATAGTAAAATCATCGAGATCTCGATAGATAAGCGTAACCGCGCGGCAAAACTCAGCAGAGCAAGGCGCATGGCAGATGATATCTAGATCGCTCGTCTCGGTGTCGATATCGAGACAGACGGTGCTGACAAGGGTGGGAGAGAAGCTCTTAAGATCATCGAAGATGCCGAGCTTGTTAAGGCATAGAAATGCACTCTGTTGTGAAGGAGTGCCGTTTTTCAGGTATGAGATATCTTTCCATTCGTTCATGTTGGCGCTACTGGGTAGGATATGATCTCAATTAATGGTAGACCAGAGAGGGAATAATAAGCACGAAATATAAGGGTAATATGCATGAATAGAATCAGAGCTGGTTTCATCAATGTGAGTTGCTTCGTTATTTTTAGCGCGGCAGGCCTATCTATAATTTCAGATAGTGTTGCTCAGGATGCTGATAATCCGGCCTTATTAGAGGCTGATGTTAATCAGAGTGAGGATCAGATCATCGGCTCTATTGCAGAGGCTGGAGTTAATATTTCAAAGGATGTAGAGCAAGCTGCTATAGGCGAGGGGAAAAAAGATCTATATTTGCTTGAAAAAGCACAGAGTCATGCACCTCCAACAGCAACGCCAGATGATTCACTCGAGGCAATTAATGCAGAGGTTGAGCAATTAGAGGCTCAGAGTAGCGCTCTTCGGTAGGGGGCGGCCCCTTACTCGCTTTCTTTTTTACTATCAAGATATTTTTGCAATACGGGCTTTGTAGAACATCTCTTGAGAAACTCGATGCAAAAACAGACTATAATAAATTACATAATTATTTAAGCTAGTTACAGATTGCCGTTAAAGCGATTTTCGTTGAACCTGGCACTCGTTACTGCTATAGAAAGCCGTCTTGTTTTAGATCGCTTAGTTGTTCTTGGGTGTTAGCTAGCGAGCATTTTTTTTTTAATGCGTTGCGCACATTTCGTATAGACAACAACAAGCTATTGCTCGTACATATATATTGTAGTTGGTTGCTTTGGTTGCTACTACATATGGTAGTTATCTATCGGGTGATAGGTACTTACTAATAGGTAGATATAACGACCCAAATACTAATCTTCACATTAGGCGGTATGGCATAGGGTGTTTCTTGCGGTCGCTATCAAGCGAGCAGGACGAGTGTTGTCTGAAATCGGCGGCTAAAAATGCCGCCTATGGGTATAGGGCTCAGTTATTAGGGGTTAATTAGATTATGAGTAGTATCGCAGGCGAGCTGGAAGTAGCTAAAACAACAGCATTAAATGGCATACTTGCGACGCAAGGAGCCCCGCACTCTAAAGCTACGGTAACCATAGATCTCGAGAACTTTGCGGTCGTTAAGCGCAACGGCACCCTGGTTCCATTTCGACGGGCCCGTATCTTCAGGGCGATTGAGCTCGCCATTCGCGCCACCCACACCGTCGCTCCAAGTGCCCCCCTACCACAGGAGCTCTACAGTCTCGCCCAGGGTATTACCGAAGAGGTCCTCCAGGCTGTCGCAGCCGAGGCCGCCAAGGGCGCCTGCGTTACGGTTGAAGGAATTCAGGATATCGTAGAGGTGCGCTTGATGCAGGGCGGCCACTACGAGGCGGCTCGTAACTATATTATCTACCGTGATGAGCATAAGAGTGCCCGTGATGACTCTCCCCGCAGCCTTAAGGTGACCCGACGCGACGGAAAGAGCGTTGTGCGCTTTAACCCGATGAAGATCGCCTCAGCTATTGAGCGCGCCTTTCGCGCATCCCTTAAGATCACCGGACAAACCTCGGATCATATCATAGCTTCCGTTAATCTACTGACAAATAAGGTAGTGGACCGCGCAGCACAGCTTTCACGCGAAGGCTCACAGCTACACGTTGAGTTTATTCAAGATGAAGTTGAGCGCCAGATGATGGCGGAGGGGTTCTATCAGGAAGCGAAGGATTTCATTATCTACCGCGCGCAGCGAGCCGCAAAGCGCGAGATGGAGGAGCCGCAGAGTGAAGAGGTTATAGAGACCAAGGTTGCAACCCAGGCTGAGACCCCAACCGCGAAAGGTAGCGGGGCGTCATTTAAGGCCGCAACTCCCGATGGCAAGAGCGTTACTGTAACTGAATTAGAGCTTAGAAAGAGGATTGAGCACGCCTGTAAGGGTCTTGAGAAGCTAGTTTCAAGCGAGATGGTGTTGGCGGAGTCTATCAAGAATTTCTACGAGGGGATTAAGCTCGAAGAGATCGACCAGGCCAATATAATGGCTGCGCGCTCCAAGATTGAGAAGGACCCGGCCTACTCAAGCGTAGCAGCACGCTTGCTCCTTGATGTTATTTACCGTGAGACGATGTCTGTAGCTGCCAATAGCAAGACCCTTGATAAGTCGCACCAGCAGTATTTTAAAGAGTGCCTTAAGAAGGGAGTGGAGACTGAGCACATGGAGCCTAAGCTGCTTGAGTTTGATCTCGAGAAGCTCGCCAAGGCTCTCAAGCTTGAGCGCGACCTTGAATTTGCCTACCTCGGGCTGCAAACTCTCTATGATCGTTACCTGATTCACCATGAAGATGTTCGTCTTGAGACTCCGCAGATCTTTTGGATGCGCGTTGCGATGGGGCTGAGCGTTAACGAGGGCCAGCATAAAAACGAGCGTGCGATTGAGTTCTATGACGTTCTTTCACAATGTCTATTTACATCGAGCACGCCGACCCTCTTCAATGCCGGGACTCTGCATCCACAGCTTAGTTCCTGCTACCTAACAACGATTATGGACGACCTGCAGCATATCTTTAAGTGCGTATCTGATGATGCGCAGCTTTCAAAGTGGGCTGGTGGGCTCGGAAACGATTGGACCAATGTGCGCGCAACCGGCGCTCGCATTAAGGGCACTAATGGGCGTAGCCAGGGAGTTATACCGTTCCTTAAGGTCGCTAACGATACAGCGATAGCGGTCAATCAGGGTGGAAAGCGTAAGGGTGCGATGTGCGCCTACCTAGAGACATGGCATCTTGATATTGAGGACTTCCTTGAGCTGCGCAAGAATACTGGAGATGAGCGTCGCCGTACTCACGACATGAATACAGCTAACTGGATCCCAGATCTGTTCATGAAGCGCGTATCAGAGAGCGGTACTTGGACCCTCTTCAGTCCAAATGATGTGCCCGATCTGCACGATCTTTATGGAAAAAGGTTTGAGCAACGCTACATTGAATATGAAGGCAAGGTAGAGCGCGGCGAGATTAAGCTCTTTAAAAAGATCGAGGCAACCGTGATTTGGCGCAAGATGCTTAGCCTCTTATTTGAAACCGGACATCCATGGATCACATTTAAGGATCCATCGAACCTCCGCTCACCACAGGATCACGTTGGGGTTGTTCACAGCTCTAACCTCTGCACAGAGATCCTGCTTAACACCTCGGCCGAAGAGACCGCAGTTTGTAATCTCGGCTCGGTAAATCTTGTTAAGCACGTTGGCCCTAATGGAGTCAATCGTGAGCTGGTTGCCAAGACCGTTAAGACAGCCGTACGGATGTTAGATAACGTTATTGACATCAACTTCTATCCAACGATAGAGGCGAAAAACGCAAACTTAAGACACCGTCCGATCGGTCTCGGTATCATGGGATTCCAGGATGCTCTGTATGCGCAGAAGATAAGCTATGCAAGTCTAGAGGCGGTTAGGTTCGCCGATGAGAGCATGGAGATCGTCTCGTACTATACAATCCTTGCATCGAGCGAGTTAGCGGCAGAGAAGGGGGCATACTCTACCTATAAGGGCTCGAAGTGGGATCGTGGATTATTGCCTATAGATACTTTGAAGATCTTGGCTGATGAGCGTGCTGGTAATCTTGAGGTTGATACTACTACTACCCTTGATTGGGGTGTGGTTCGTGCAGCGCTTAAGAAGAACGGTATGCGCAACAGCAATACTATGGCGATTGCGCCGACAGCGACTATTTCGAACATAACGGGGGTCAGCCAGTCGATTGAGCCTAATTATAAGCACCTTTACGCAAAGTCGAATCTTTCGGGGGAGTTTATCGTCCATAATAACTACCTAGTTGATGACCTTAAGGGGCTCAATATCTGGGATGAGGATATGATCGACGATCTGAAGTACTTCGATGGGTCCATTCAGGAGATAGAGAGAATTCCTGATAGTCTCAAGAAGATATATCTTACGGCGTTCGAGATTGAGCCTGCTTGGTTGATTGAGTGTGGAAGTCGTCGCCAGAAGTGGATCGACATGGGACAGTCGCTCAACCTCTATATCGCAGAGCCAAGCGGTAAGAAGCTGCATGATATGTACATGCATGCCTGGAGGAAGGGACTTAAAACTACCTACTACCTCCGTTCACTAGGCGCTACGCAGATTGAGAAGTCCACGACCGATATTAACAAGCGTGGCCTACAGCCGCGATGGATGAAGAACTCATCAGCATCTAGCGATATTGTAGTAGAGCGCAATGTTTTAGTGGAGAGCGCTACTACAAACGCGGCTCTAAGCGAAAAGCCTGGCGTGCCGAAGGTCTGTGGGCTAGATGGCGATTGTGAGAGCTGCCAGTAAAGTTAGGTATGACAAAAATTAGGAATTAAAAAATTTAGTTATAGTGGGTTATAGGAGACATATAAAATGCTTACGTTTAATGATTTAGATGGTGCAGGTTCAACCGGTTCACAGGGCGATAACGATGATGGCAAGGAGAAGCGCGTAAGTGTTGCCGAAAAGCGCATCATCAACTGCGCTGCGGTTGATGTAAATCAACTTATGCCGCTCAAGTATAAGTGGGCCTGGGAGCACTATATCAATGGCTGCGCTAATAACTGGCTGCCAACCGAAGTGGCGATGGGCAAGGATATCGAACTTTGGAAGTCCGATCGCCTGAGCGCCGATGAGCGCCGCGTTATCATGCGCAACCTAGGATTCTTCAGCACTGCTGAGAGCCTCGTAGGTAACAACATCACACTCGCTATCTTTAAGCATGTGACTAATCCTGAGTGTCGTCAGTTCTTACTGCGACAGGCTTTTGAAGAGGCCGTTCACACCCACACCTTCCACTACATCGTTGAGTCCCTTTCGCTCGATCAGGGCGAGGTCTTCAATATGTACAACGAGGTGAACTCTATCAATGCTAAGGACATGTTCGAGATGAAGCTGACCGAAGAGGTGCTTGATCCGAACTTCTCAACGGCAAACTTTGAGGGCGCACAGAAGTTCCTTGAGAACCTTATAGGTTATTACGTAATCATGGAGGGCATCTTCTTCTATAGCGGATTCGTAATGATACTCTCATTCCACCGACAGAATAAGATGACTGGTGTCGGAGAGCAGTTCCAGTACATCCTGCGTGATGAGAGCATTCATCTTAACTTTGGTATCGACCTGATCAATACGATTAAGGCCGAGAATCCAGAGTTATGGACCCCTGAATTTCAGGAGCACATCACCAACAAGATTCGCCAAGCTGTAGAGCTTGAGTACAACTACGCGGCTGATTGTTTGCCACGTGGGATCCTTGGACTAACCGCTCCGATGTTCCGTGACTACGTGCAGTACGTAGCGGATCGTCGTCTTGAGCGCATCGGTTTAAAGACTCAGTACGGCTCTAAGAACCCCTTCCCATGGATGAGCGAGACGATAGATCTCGGCAAGGAGAAGAACTTCTTTGAGACCAGAGTTACTGAATATCAGACAGCGGCGTCGTTGACCTGGTAGTTAGATCGTAGGCGTCGAATCTGTAACGACCGGCCTCTTACGTTGAGGGGGGCTGGTCGGATTATCCAGATCGTTAGAGCTGAGAGCGTTAACCTCGCTTTCATAGAGGGCCCTAAATTGACCCGTCAAGATAGCTGCGCGCATACGGTGCATCAGGCGCCGGTAGAAGGTCAGGTTGTGAATACTTAACAGCTGCCCCGCCACCGACTCCTTTGACTTAATCAGGTGATGCAGGTACGCACGGCTAAAACGGAGGCAGGTTGAGCAGGGGCAAAGTGCGTCAAGCTGCATCTCCTTAAGCTTATAGATCCCGCGGCGCAGATCTATCTTACCATGCGAGGTAAAACACACACCCTGACTAGCTAGCGCAGTAGGAAGGATACAATCGAACATATCAATTCCGCGCCGTACCGCCTCCAGCAGGTCTATCGGTGTTCCAACCCCCATCAGATAGCGGGGCTTAGCGCTCGGCAGAAGCTGCGCCGCAAATTCGGTGGTATCTTCGCGCTCAGTTTTACTCTCACCTACGGCGAGTCCTCCAAGAGCGAAACCATCGAAGGGCATCTCAGTAATCTGTTCTGCGCTCTCACGCCGTAGCTGTTGAAAGCAACCACCCTGAACGATTCCAAAGAGCGCCTGCATTGAGTCTCCCCGCGCTAGTAGGCTACGCTTTGCCCAGCGGGTGGTTAGCTCTAGCGCCCCCCTCGTAGTTACTTCATCCGAGGTCGAACTTACGCAGTGGTCGAGTACCATCATAATATCGCTGCCGATAATACCTTGCATCTCAATGCTAAGCTCAGGGGTGAGGGCAATGCGCTTGCCGTCGGTATAGCTCCTGAAAGTTGCGCCCTCCTCACTTAGGGATAACTGCTTACTAAGCGAGAAGATCTGATAGCCCCCCGAGTCCGTCAGAACGGCCCGTTCCCACTGCATAAATGGGTGCAACCCTCCTACTTTAGATAAAACCTCGGCACCGGGACGCAGGAGGAGGTGGTAGGTATTGGCGAGTAGAACCTGGTAGTCCAGATCCTTAGCGACATTTAGGTCAACGTGACGCAGCGCGGCCTGTGTCGCCACCGGCATAAAGATCGGGGTCTCAACCGTCCCGTGTAGTGTACTTAAACTTAGCGCGCGGGCGTGTGACCACGGGTCAGTAGCTTCTAGTGTGCAGGGGAGACGTTCTTTATCAGACATAGCTCGGATAGGTTACTGCAAGGGGATGGCGGGGTAAATGTTCTATAGGGTATCGTAGCGCTCATGAGCTCTATTGGACAGGAACAGAAGCAGGAAGAGGTCGCAAGCGAAAGAGCGCCGCTAGTGGGGTTTCTAGAGCGATTACGACGCTCTAAAGAGTTTGAAGCCGAGCGCCAAATGGTTCGAGTCGTGCCACACGGGCTCTTTGTAGATGAACGGGGGGTTTTATCAGTAATCAAGCAGTACCAGGACTGGATACTTACTGAGAGCCAGGGGCTAGCCAAGAAGAGCGTAGAGAAGGCGCACCAATGGCTCTTCGGGTTACATCCTGAGCGCCATTACCTAGTTGAGGGAAAAAACGTATTGGCTGGGTTCACTGTACCTATTCCGTTAAAGGCTCCCCAACAGTTTGGGCTGCCCTATTATCTAGGCTCACTCCTTCCTACAGCAAATTATCTGCACCCAGGGGATGCGCAGCTTAAAGCTATTAAGGGAATTGAGATTAGGCCCGGACGGGCAGGAGTAGAGATACTCGTAGCTCGGCGAGATAAGCAGGTCGTTATCTCTGAGGTGGTGTTGCGCAGCTTCTTTAAGTTAGCAGCCACTTCACGCTTCTTACAGAGGCGCTATCCAGAGGTCGATACGAGTCTCTCTGTTTGTTTAAAAGCTCTGGTCGCAATAACGCGACGTGCACGCGAGGTACCAAAAACATTTCCTATTATTGTTCCGCAAGGTGTTAAAACTTCAAAAACAAAACAGGTGAGAGCTGCAGGAAAATTTCTTTTTATAGAGGAGCGCGGAGAGCTTGTTAGGGTATGTGAATTAAATGGGCGAAATTTAAGCACTCTACTACGGGAGGAGCTGAATAGGGCCCCAAGCGAGAAATTAGGGTCGTTTAAACTAACCCCAAAACACAGAGATTTAATCGGGTTTTATCAGTCCTCTAGCCAGCACACGGCGGTCCATGCACGGGCCTTTAGTGAATTTGAGGAGTTAGTTCGGCGCGCGCGTGAGCCACGCGAAAAGTTTAATAGCTGGTTTACAGCAGCGGAGTGCTTTGAGAGGTTCTCCTCGTTTTATCAACTCTCTCAGGCAATCGATCATAGTAAGATCTCAGGCGCGCTTGGGCGCTTTGGAGTTACAGGAGAGCGCTTTAGAATCTATGGCGGTTGGATCTTTGTGCTTTCACGCGACAGTGTTGTGTTACGCACGGTAGCAAAGCATATCAGGCTGCCGGGGCATCAACGTACGCGTTAGGAAGGGGTGAATCCGAGGTAAAGAGGGGAGCTCTTTACGTCGGATCACATCATTTTAACCTTCTGTGGAGCTTTAAGTATTGCTACGACGTGCAATCCATAAGAGCTCTTGACGTGCCAACCTATCCTCAATCTGCTCAATAAAGTTTTCCATTTCCTTTATTTGCATCTTAAAGATAGCCGCAATCTCCATTAGGCTGTACCGGTATCCATCCCCCAACCCGAAACGTAGCTTTGCTATCTCTCTTTCCTTATATGGAAGAGCGGCAACAAATTCGTTCAAGAGAGTTACGGGATCTGGAACGCCCATAGGGACATCGATATTGTCCATTACATAAACCTACCTTTCTGTGTAAAAACCTGTGGAAAAAACCATGTGATGTGTCACTCCCTAGGTAGAGGCTAGGGAAAATACTGCGCAGAATCAAGCTTTAGGTTGCCCTACTTTAATAATTGGGCATGGTTATGGAGTGCAGTATAGCTACAAACTCCTTGACTTAGTGGCTCTAGGGGCCATACACTCTAATGATATGTTGAGTTACAACTCCATCTTTACGCCACCAAGCTTATTGGATATCTCCTGGCGACACTCCATAGCTCTTTTCTGGGCATAGCCCAACTATACCAGAGCCTCTTCCACCCTCTCTTTTCCAGCCTCGCATTCCTAATCCTTATACGCCAGCAATAATGGCTCTGCCTCAAGAGTTGTCATGAATAATAGTTCCCTGAATATAAGAACAACCTGCCACACTGTTATAGCCGACCTTACATCCCCGATCGCGGTCTACGCTAGGCTACGTGATCGCTACTCTAGGGCGCTGTTACTTGAGAGCTCAGACTTCCATGGGGCGGATGATTGTAGGTCGTTTATCTGCTGCGATCCGCTAGCGGAGTTTAAGATAGAGAACGGAGAGCTACATCTTTCGTATCTGAATGAGAAGCAGCCCCCGAAGCCCATTAAGCATGCTACTGGATTTAGCGAAGAGCTCTCTATCTTTCTTAACTCATTTAAGATCGAATCCAGCGCCCTACCGAAGGGGGTAGTAAACGGAGCCTTTGGTTACGCTGCTTGGGACTCTATAGAGCATATGGAGACCCTCACATTTACCAAAAAACCGGACCCAACTTACGCTATTCCAGCGGCAAGCTTCTCAGTTTATCGGTATGTGCTTGCCTTTAATCACTTTAGGAACGAGGTTCATATCCTCGAGAATATCGTAGGTGAGGAGGATACAGATGAGAGCTATCAGGAGTTTGTTCGTGCAGCGTTTGATTCAAACGTACACCTACACCCATTTAGTATCGAAGGCGCAGAGGATTCGGTCTTATCTGACGAGGAATTTCTAAGCTTAGTTCGACTCTGCAAGGGACATATTGCGCGCGGAGATGTTTTTCAGATCGTTCCATCAAGGAGGTATCTACAAGCCTTTAAGGGCGATGATCTGCAGGTCTATCGGGCACTACGCTCGATTAATCCATCACCCTATCTATTCTACGGAGATTTCGGCGGATATAATCTCTTTGGCTCATCGCCAGAGGCGCAGATTGTAGTACAGGAGAGAACCGCTGGAATATACCCGATCGCCGGAACCACCCCGCGTAGTGGTGAAGCCAGCGAAGACAGGGTCAGGGTGGAGCGATTACTTGCGGATCCGAAGGAGAACGCAGAGCACTGTATGTTGGTCGATCTGGCACGCAACGATTTAAGTCGTCATTGTAAGAACGTACATGTTAGTAAGTTTAGAGAGGTGCACCATTTTTCGCACGTTATTCATCTGGTATCGAAGGTTGAAGGAACGCTCGCACAGGATGTAAGTGCAGCACAAATTATGAGCGATACATTTCCTGCGGGAACGCTCTCCGGTGCTCCTAAATATCGGGCGATGCAGATACTAGATGCACTTGAACCTATCCGGCGTGGGCACTACGGAGGAGCGATCGGATTCCTCGGTTTTAATGGGGATGCTGTGCTCGGCATAATGATTCGCTCCTTCCTTAGTATCAATAACACCCTGGTCTACCAGGCCGGGGGTGGAGTGGTATACGACTCCGATCCTGAGAATGAGATGCGAGAGGTTCATGCCAAGCTCGGGGCGTTACGGGCTGCCATTAAACGGGCCGAGGAGATATAGATGCAAATCCTGATGATCGATAACTACGACTCATTCACCTACAATCTGGTGCAGATCCTCGAGTCTTTTAGCGGAGTCTCGGTGACAGTTAAGAGAAACGACAAGCTTACCCTTAATGAGGTCGCTGCATTTGAAAAGATAGTGCTTTCACCTGGCCCCGGCATCCCCTCAGAGGCTGGGATTATGATGGAGATAGTGAGGAACTTTGCTGAAACAAAGAGCATCCTTGGCGTTTGCCTTGGACACCAGTGCATCGGCGAGGTTTTCGGCTCACCGCTACTTAATATCTTAACTCCTATTCACGGCAAGGCCACAGCACTGGAGGTAATAGATCCAGAGGAGCTGCTTTTTAAGGGTCTCCCGAAGAGGTTTTCGGTTGGTAGGTATCACTCCTGGGTTGTGCAGCGAACCGCAACGCCTAACACAGAGCTTAAGATTACAGCAGTTGATGATAGCGGCGAGATTATGGCGCTTAGGCACACAAGATTAAACGTGCGAGGTGTGCAGTTTCATCCCGAATCGATCCTCACGGAGCATGGCCGGACTATGATTGAAAACTGGGTGGCAGATGAAACAGCAGCTTGAAGAGATACTGAACGGAAAGAGGCTCTCTGTAGAAGAGGCGCGTGTCTTAATGCATCTAGCGCTACAGGAGAGCACTAACGGAGCACAGCTTGCCGCACTGCTTACGTTGCTGCGTGCGCGCGCGGTCACATTAGATGAGCTAGATGGATTCTCACGAGCAGTGCTGGAGCTTGCAACGTTGCTAGACCTCTCGCCGTATAGCGTTATGGATCTATGCGGTACTGGGGGAGATAATCGTAATACCTTTAATATCTCAACCGCTACCGCGTTTGTATTAGCTGGAGCGGGTTATAAGGTTGCAAAACATGGCAACTACGGGGTCTCATCCATGTGCGGCTCCTCTAATGTACTTGAGGAGCTAGGGGTTAAGTTCTCAACGGACCGTGAGGTATTATTGCGTGCGCTTGAGGCAACGAACGTCTGCTTTCTGCATGCACCGCTCTTTCATCCCATTCTAGGCAGGGCCCAAGCGGTACGGCGGGAGCTTGGATTTCGTACGGTCTTTAATATGCTAGGGCCCTTGGTGAATCCAGCGCAACCAGCCTTTCAGATAAATGGGGTCTATGACCGCCCGCTCTTAAGGCTCTATGGATACCTCCTGGCGCGGCGCGGCGCGCACTTTGCAACGCTCTTTACTACAGATGGTTACGATGAGGTCACCCTAACAGCGCCCCTTGAAATAATAACCAGGGCAGGCAGACGACAATTGCAGCCAGAGGATTTCGGACTCTTTAAGGTAGCACACTCAGAGATTAAGGGGGGGAGATCTATCGCCGAATCGGCCAAGCTACTTGTGACGATTCTTGAGGGGCGGGGCTCGCCTGCGCAGCAGGCGGTTGTAACTGCAAGTGCGGGACTAGCTATGTGGTGCAGTGCGGAGCGGGGATTATTAATTGATCATGTTGAGCAGGCGCGCGAGGCCATATGCTCTGGCCGCGCGCTAAAAGTTTTAAAAGATAGCGTGGCATAGAGATATGAACATTTTAGGCGAGATAATAGCACATAAGCGCACCGAGGTAGCTGAGCGACGGGGGCTCTATCCAGCGAAGTTGCTAGAGAGTAGCCCATATTTTAAGGCTACGCCGCACTCCTTACGGAGCTGCCTTAAACGCGCAGAGGGGGTGGGAATTATCGCAGAGATTAAGCGCCGCTCCCCATCGAAGGGTGTCATAAATAATGAGATCTCAATAGAGCAGCTCTCAAGGGGGTATATAGAGGCTGGGGCGTCCGCGCTCTCAATTCTAACGGACACGAGGTACTTCGGGGGTTCTCTTGAGGATCTAATAACTGCCCGTAGACTTAACTCCTGCCCAGTCCTGCGCAAGGATTTTATGATCGATCCGTATCAGGTAATCGAGGCAAAATCTGTTGGAGCTGACGTAGTACTTCTGATAGCCGCAGCTCTTAGCCCGGCCGAGGTAAGAAAACTTGGTAGCCTTGCCCGCTCACTTGGGCTTGAGGTGTTGCTTGAGGTGCATAATGAGCTAGAGCTTGAGTCGCATTTATGCCAAGAGGTAGATCTAGTTGGGGTTAATAACCGAGACCTGACAACCTTTGCCGTTGATATCGGAACATCAGAGCGGCTGGCCCCTAAGATTCCTAGTGAGTTTATTAAAATTACTGAGAGCGGCATCTCAGAGGCCGAGACGATTAGAGCGCTAAAGGGTTACGGCTATCAGGGGTTTCTAATCGGGGAGGCCTTTATGAAGACATGCGCGCCTGATCTCGCCTGTCAAAAGTTAATCGAGCAGGTAAGAGCAGGATAGTTATGCGGCGACTTAAGTTAAAGGTTTGCGGGATGCAAGACCCGCACAATATTAGAGCTATCAGTGCATTGCTGCCAGATTTTATGGGCTTTATCTTCGCTCCAAGTTCACCACGCTGCGTTACGACGCCGCTAGATCTCTCACATCTGCCAGCCTCAATCTGTACGGTGGGTGTTTTTAGAGATCAATCAATTGAGTTTATTAAGGAGCGAGTTCAATCTTTTGGACTAAAAGCCGTACAGCTGCACGGCGTAGAGGATCTGCGCTACATGGAGCTCATGCGCGCGGAGCTCCCCAATATTTTAATTATTAAGGCCATCCAGGTCACAGGTATAAGAGATTTGGCTGAATTGAAACCAATACAAGGAACGCTTAATATGTATCTATTCGACAGCGCTAGCGCCGGGAGTGGTCAATCGTTTGAGTGGTCATGGCTCTCCTCGTATCGGGCCGGGGTGCCATTTATGCTTGCTGGTGGAGTAGGGGCGCACAATATAAATAAAGCTCTTAGTTTAGCGCAGGAGCTGCCAGATTTTTTTGCAATCGATGTTAACTCGAAAGTTGAGTCGGAGATCGGAGTTAAGGATGCAGCTAAGATTAACGAGCTGTTAGAGAGGATAGCGGTATGAAATTAACGGTCAGTGAACGGGGGTTTTTCGGTGAATTTGGCGGTGCCTATATCCCTGAGATGCTCTATCCCAACGTAAGTGAGCTACAGGAGAGGTATCTTGAGATATCGCAGGAGCCTGACTTTCAGATCGAATTAGATCAGTTACTAAGGGATTTTGCTGGAAGGCCAACCCCGCTCTTTAGGGCACAACGACTCTCGACGGAGTATGGGTGTGAGGTGCTGCTTAAACGGGAGGACCTACTGCACACAGGCTCTCACAAGATTAATAATACCTTAGGGCAGATCCTTATCGCTCGCAAACTTGGCAAGACGCGCATTATTGCAGAGACCGGAGCAGGGCAGCACGGCGTTGCCACAGCAACGGTCTGCGCTCTGATGGGGATCTCGTGTGTGGTCTATATGGGTGAAATCGATATGGAGCGCCAGTCTCTAAACGTAGCGCGCATGCGTCTACTAGGAGCTGAGGTGCGTAGCGTTATGAGTGGCAGCCGCACCCTTAAGGACGCAACGAACGAGGCGCTACGGGATTGGATCGCAAATCCCCATGATACTCACTATATTATTGGCTCGGTTGTTGGTCCGCACCCTTTTCCGGATATGGTAGCGCGATTTCAGTCGGTTATTAGCGCAGAGATTCGTGAGCAATGTTTAAAAGGTCTTGAAGGAAAGCCGACACATATTATCGCCTGTGTTGGTGGTGGTAGTAACGCTATGGGGGCCTTTTTTCATTTTATAGAGGACAGCTCCGTTACTCTTATCGGAGTTGAAGCTGCCGGGTGT